>OLFX01000050.1_pt1 | contig 181953 bp, 166 predicted proteins | sample 1605091 | NCBI WGS metagenome assembly OLFX01 (sample SAMEA3888906, study PRJEB22519) | human gut metagenome | biome: human gut; feature: human-associated habitat; material: faeces | place: Denmark | collected 2012
CGGCGGAGACCCTGCCGCCGTATGTGCCGAAGGGATACGCGGCGGAACTGGCCGAGTGCCTGCGGTATTATCGGAAGATCAAGGGCGATACGCAGACGTTCACCGGGTATTCATCAGGTGGTTGGTCTTATGCTTTTATCCCCTTGCAGGCGATGCGGATTGCGCCGACCGTAACGGGCGGCGGGAAGTTTTATTACACTCTGGGAAGTTCTCAGGGAACAACAACCGAAACTGCAACAGCGCACAAAACAAACGTCAACAGAGCAATTATTAAATGTGCAATCACTGAAACAGGTATTTTGACGGGTACGATATCGCCGCAAGGAGATATTGACATTTCTGCCGACCTGTAAAGGAGGGATGACATGGACACGGAGAGCTGCAAAGTGCTGGTGCAGACCGACGACGCGGGGCGCGTGACGGCGATCAACAGCGACGCGTTTGTGAGCGGCGACGGCTGGACGCAGATTGACGAGGGCGTGGGAGACCGATACAGGCACGCGCAGAACAACTATCTGCTCAAGCCGCTCACGGATGAGCGCGGCGTGTACCGCTACAAGCTCGTGGACGGGCTGGTTGCGCAGCGGACACAGGCCGAGATGGACGCGGACTTTGACGCATTGCCCGCGCCGCCGCTGACGACTGAGGAGCGCGTGAACAACGTGGAGCAGCGCACGGACGCGCTGGAATCCGCAAACGACGATCTGATTTTGATGATGGCTGATTTGATTGGAGGTTAAAACTTATGAAGACCTTGAACACGCTGAAAATGAAAATCATGGTGCGGGCTTTCCGCATCCGAATCAGGAACGGTGAAAACTTTGAAGATATCGCGGCGGATTATCCCGCACTGACGACCGACGACCTGGAAGCCATCCGCGAAGCGCTGAACATGGGCTGAGGTGGCGACTATGTTTGATGCGAGGAAAGGCCAAATTACCATTACGCGAGGCGATACGGGCTTGTTGGCGATTGTGCCAACAGGCTATGTACCGACGAGCCAAGACCGTATGTTTTTCATGGTGGCGGAAATGCCGGACGGCAGGATCGTCATCAACAAAACGGTCACGCCGGATGACGACGGCGTTTGTAAGCTCATGTTTTCCGGAACGGATACGGAGAACCTCTCCAAAAGGCACAGAGAATATACCTATGCGATTCGGTTTGCGCTGGACGTAACGGAAAGCAACGGAAAGATTACGGGTTATCGGGAAATGATCACGCCTGAACCGCCTGGATGTTTTGTCGTGCTTGAAGCAAACGGATGCCCTGCATGCACCTGTGAGACCCAAAATGTGGGCAACATGGAGGTCAAGCTTGAATCCTTCCGCGGCCCGAAGGGAGACAGGGGCGCAAAAGGCGAACCGGGCAAGGATGCCGTCATCGACGCGACGCTGACCCAGGAGGGGGAGGCGGCGGACGCGGCCGCAACGGGTAAGCGGCTGGCGGAAATCGAGAAGGCTGTTGCTGAGAAGGCCGACAAAGCGCGCCAGAATATCCTGATCGGCAGCGAAACGGGCAATCCTGTATCTGTCTCTGACGCTTTTTCCGCGCCGCTGTGCGGGCTGACTGTCTACGGCAAGAGTACGCAGGATGGCACACCAAGCCCGGATAACCCGGCGCCGATCGTGAGTGCGGGGGACGGCGGAACAATCTTGGTGACGGTCGGCGATGGGGCGGATGAGCGGCAGACGATCGCCCTGCAAACGCCCAACGGCCTGCGCGGCATCCCAGTCACGTCCGGCGGCAACTATACTGACCCTAGCGGGCAACAGTGGATGTGCGATGAGGTGGACTTGAAGAGAGGGGTACGGGTGCAGAGGGTTGATAAGGGTGCTTTCGATTCCACCAAAGCGCTGGCTGAGCAGAATGCAATACTCGCCACCCCCGTTGAAGCCCCGCTCACCCCCGACGAACTTACCGCCTACAAAGCGCTGACTACCTACGCGCCCGACACCGTGGTGCAAGCCGCAGACGGCGCGGGGTTGAAACTGGACTATCAAAGAGACGTGAACATCGCGATCAAAAATCTTGAGGACGCGATTGCGTCTATGACTACAACCTAAAGGAGGAAAAGCATATGGCAATCAAAAGCAAAGCCCGGCACGACCTGACCCTGCGCTCCATCAAGCGCGAGATTGCCGCCGGGCGAGATGTGGCCTATTGGCTGGACAAGGCATACACCCATCTTGACAGCGGCTTGCTGACGGAAGACGACATCGCGGAGATTGAAGCCCTTGCACAGGCGTACTACGACGCGCTGGACGTGGTGGAGAAAGAAGAGACGACTGAGGATGGAATTCCGCGTTATGTGACGGAGTAATATACTCGTTCTTCCGAATGGGGTGTATTTTGTCTATTCAAGAATCAAGTTAAACATTTTAACAGCAAAAAGCTTGACTTGAGTAAAAAGGAGCGTGAGAACGATGATTGACGCAACAACCGCCATCCGCACGGCGCGGGCGCTGATCGGAACGGCGTACAGCGAGCTGGACTGCATCAACCTCATCAAGAAGGTCATCCGCACAGCGCCGGGCGGCGACAAAAACTACACGACGGCGGGCACGAACGACCTCTGGAACAGCGACAGCAAGAGCGCCAAATATCGGGATTTGACGTGGAAGCAGGAAGGTATTTCCGGCGCGAAGGCGGGCATGCTGGCGTTCATGGGCGTGGGCACGGGCGACGTGAACCACACCGGGCTGGTGACGGAGTGCGGCACGGTGATCCACTCAAGCAAGAGCCGGGGAGACGTGGTCGAAACCGCGCTGACGGAAAAAGCGGGGTGGAACGGGCTGGGGGAGCATCGGATGATTGCAGTGGACGGAGAAGAGACGGCGGACAGCGCCGAGGGCGAGAGCGTCACCGTCTGCGCACAGGGCGGCCTTCGGATGCGGAAAAAGCCGAAAGGGCGCTATATGCAGATGATCCCGGACGGCGCACAGCTCGCCGTGCTGGAGGAAAAAGACGGCTGGCTGCGGGTGGAATATCGCGGCTTTACGGGCTGGATCAGCGGGGGATATTGCTGCAAGGCCGGGGAGGACTAAAAAAACACGCGGGAAAGCGTGGAATGAGGCAAGCGGAAAAGACAAAAGAATGAAGGGGGAAACGGACATGGAAGACAAGGCGATGCAGGTTGTGCAGGGTGTGAAACCGAACGTGGTGAACTGGATCGGCGCGGCGATTGGCGCGGCGCTGGCATGGTGGACGGGGCTGCCGCCGCTGGCACAGGCGCTTTTGATCGTGCAGGGCGCGGACATTGTGACCGGACTGCTGTGCGCGGTGACGGGAAAATCCCGCAAGACGGAAAGCGGAAAGGTTTCTTCCGGCGCGCTGCTGATGGGCGTGATGAAAAAGGGGCTTGAGTGGCTGGTCGTCGGCGTTTGCGTGAGCGTAGGCAACGGGCTGGGCATGACGAGCGTCTGCGGCGCGGCGATGACCTATATGATTGCCACGGAGCTGGTGAGTTTGATCGAGAATCTGGAAATCTTTGGTTTGAATGTGCCGCTGCTGGGAAAGCTGCTGGACGTGGCGCAGGGAGAGAAAAAAGAATAGCATTTTAGCGGAAACACAGGATTCGGACGCAAAAACAAAAAAAGGGGTTGACAAAATCATCCGGCTATCCTATAATAAATGTCGCTGGTTCAAGCAGACTGGAGAGATGGCCGAGTGGTTTATGGCGCTGGTCTTGAAAACCAGTGATACCGTAAGGTACCGGGGGTTCGAATCCCTCTCTCTCCGCCATTTTTTATGGCGAATTGCATAGCATATCGGTCGTGCAGAAGTACCCAAGAGGCCGAAGGGGCTCCCCTGCTAAGGGAGTAGGCTGCGGTAAGCGGCGCGAGGGTTCAAATCCCTCCTTCTGCGCCAAGAAAGAGACTTTGAGAAATCAGAGTCTCTTTTGTTTTTGCAAAGAAAATTAGGAGGCGCGGAGGGATTTGAACCGCGAGGAGGTGAATAAGGCCGCAGTGCGGCCTTAGAGCCGAGCGGACCGACGAGTGTCGAGAGAGGAGAGACAAATCCCTCCTTCTGCGCCAAGAAAGAGACTTTGAGAAATCAGAGTCTCTTTTGTTTTTGCAAAGAAAATTAGGAGGCGCGGAGGGATTTGAACCGCGAGGAGGTGAATAAAGCCGCAGTGCGGCCTTAGAGCCGAGCGGACCGACGAGTGTCGAGTGAGGAGAGACAAATCCCTCCTTCTGCGCCAAGAAAGAGACTTTGAGGAATCAGAATCTCTGCTTTTTTCTGCGGTAAACAAATTTTGTGAAAATGCGGATGCGCAATGTGCGCACCGACGGCGATTTTCTGATTAGAAAAGACGGAAAGCGCTTTTAGATCCCAAAGTGACTGAAAGAAAGAGCGGATAGACAGACGGGAAAAAATATGTTACAATTATCGTATCAAAAAAATGGGTGACAATGCCTGTAAAAGTGGGAAAAGCCATGAGAAACAATGAATTGAGAGGCCCGACGGCCATCGATACGGATATCATTCCATCCGACAGCGAACATGTTTTTGCACAGGAGGCGCTCTATCAGGAGGCGATGATGCGCTATCACTGCGCGATTTTGGAGATGCGCACCAAGCTGGAGGTGCTTTCCAAGGACATGACGGTGCGCTATCGCCGCAACCCGATTGAATTCATCGAAAGCCGATTGAAAAAGCCGTCTTCCATCGCGCGCAAGCTCAAGAAAATGGGGCTTGAGGTGACGGTGGACAACATGACGCAGCACCTGTCGGATATCGCGGGCATTCGTGTGCTGTGCGCCTACATCGACGACATTTATGAAATTGCGCGGATGCTGGCGCGGCAGAAAGATGTCAAGATCATCACGGTGAAGGACTACATCAAAACGCCGAAGGACAACGGATACAGAAGCTATCACCTGATTGTCGAAATTCCGGTGTATTTCAGCGACAAGGTGCGGCCGGTGCGATGCGAAATTCAGATCCGCACGATTGCAATGGACTTCTGGGCGACGCTCGACCATGATATGCAATACAAAAAGCAGGTGGAGGACAGCGAGGCCATCATGCGGGAACTCAAGGAATGCGCGGATGTGATCCATCAGACGGACGAAAAAATGATGCGGCTGCGCGAGAGAATCCACCGCATTGATCCGGAATAAATTGACAGGTAAATTTGTCGAAAAGCAAAATATAGTTGACAGCTTGGCGCGGCGGGCCTATAATGGTTTCAGCCGACGACGGATTGGGCTTGAAAAGAAGAAAGGCCCCTGCTATAATGGGCGTCGACGCACAAAAGGAGGCGGCAGGCGTGGACGAGTTGTTATTGGGCGATTTGGTGCAGATGCGCAAAACACACCCCTGCGGCAGCGACAAGTGGACGGTGATTCGCGTGGGCGCGGACATCAAGATTCGCTGTTCGGGCTGCGGACGCATTGTGATGATGGATCGCGCGGACTTTACCAAGCGAATGAAAAAGGTGATCGCGCACGCGACGGAGCCGATTCGCGGAACCAACGAGACGGATTAAATTGAAGGAAACGAGGCGCATTTTTGATGGAGCAGGAAAAGAAGGCCAAAGAAAAAAAGGAGAAGCCGAAAAAAAGCTTGCAGCGTGAAATTTTTGAATGGATCATGGTTCTGGTTGTGGCGGCGGCGCTGGCGTTTGTCGTTCGCACCTTCATCTTTGAACCGGTTCGCGTGGACGGAAGCTCCATGCTCAATACGCTGGAAAACAATGAATTCATGATCGCGACGAAGTTCGACTATCTGGCGGGCGACCCGGAGCGGTTTGACGTTGTGATCTGCGACTATCCGAACACGGACGACGGCATGTATCGCGTCAAGCGCGTGATTGGCCTGCCGGGCGAAACGATTGAGCTGAAAAAAGGCGAGCTGTATGTCAACGGCGAATTTGTTGAGCAGAACTTCGAGATGACGCCCAATGAGACGGACTTCGGGCCGTTCACGGTGCCGGAAGGGCATTACTTTGTGATGGGCGACAACCGCAACAACAGCAAGGACAGCCGCAGCCCGATGGTCGGTGCGCTGGAGCGCAAGATGATCAAGGGCCACGTGCGCTGCGTGGTATTCCCGCTGAGCAAGGCGAGAATTTTGGGCAAGTAAAGAAGAAGGCGGGCCTTTTGAAAGGTCCGCCTGTTTTGAACGAAAAAAACAGCACAGGATAAAAGAGAAGGTGTTGGGTGAATGGCCCGACACCTTTTATTTGGATAAAGCATTGAGAAAAAGCAGGGGAAAAAGAGACAAAATCACGCGTCGGAAAGCGCTGCCGTATATCTGCGGAGGGCCGAGACGGCGTAGAACATGACGAGCAATTCCGTGATGGGCATGGCCAGCCACAGGGAAAGAACAAAATCCAATGTCAAAGGCTTTTTCAGTGATTGGCCGCCTTGTAAATGGCGAGCATATCGGATTCATCCAGACGTTTGGCAGATCCGAGGAGGCCGCCGACGGCGATTTTGCACTTATGCGCCAGCTCGCAAAGCTGGTCTTCGGTGGGGTGAACGCCCAATTCGCCGAGGCTGGTGGGCATATGGATGGAGCGGAAGAAATCCTCCATTCGCTCGATGCCGAGAAGGGCGGTTTCATCGTCGGACAGACCGAGTTCCACGCCCATGACGTTATGCGCAAAGCGGACGAAGCGCGGCATGCAGTTCTGATAGACATAGCGCGCCCAGCTGCCCCAGACGGCGGCGAGACCCGCGCCGTGCGCCACGTCAAACATGCCGCCCAGCTCATGCTCAAGACGGTGGGAAGCAAAATCGCTCTCGCTGTGGCCGCAGCCGGTCAGGCCGTTATGAGAAAGGCTGCCTGCCCACATGACCTCGGCGCGCGCGTCGTAATTTTGGGGATCGTCGCGGAGGATGAGCGCCTGCGCCATGACGGTGCGCAGCAGGCCTTCGGCGATGCTGTCCGTGATTTCCATCGCGTCGCCCTGAACAAAGTAGCGCTCCATGGTGTGCATGAGAATATCGGTGCAGCCGCAGGCGGTCTGATAATCCGGCAGAGTCATGGTCAATTCGGGATTCATGACGGCGAATTTCGGGCGGCAGATATCGTCGTTATAGCCGCGCTTGATGCCGCCCTCCTCTTTGGTGATGACGGAGGAATCGCTCATTTCGCTGCCGGAAGCGGCGATGGTCAGCACCACGCCGATGGGCAGACAGCCCTCGGCCTTGCGCTTGTGATCGTAGAGATCCCAGACGTCGCCGTCCATGCACATGCCGTAGCCGATGGCCTTGGCAGAGTCGATGACGCTGCCGCCGCCGACGGCAAGGATGAAGTCAACGCCTTCCTTTTTGCACAGGTCGATGCCCTGATAGACGAGGGAGAGATGCGGGTTGGGGACGACGCCGCCAAGCTGGACATGCGCGACGTTCGCCGCGTTGAGGGACGCTTCGATCTGGTCGAGCAGGCCGCTGCGGCGCGCGCTCTGGCCGCCGAAATGAATCAGAACCTTTTTGCAGCCCTGCGCGCGGACGAGGTCGCCGACCTGCTTATGGGTATCTTTGCCGAAATAGACGTGGGTAGGGGTGTAATAGCTGAAATTGCTCATGAAGAAAAAACCTCCTCATCGGTGTGTTACGCGTTGATTTCGGAAATGGAAAAGACGAACGGGCGCGAAAAAGGCAGACGGCTCTGGCGGACGACGATTTTGGAATCCGTCACGGTGACCGCGAGCTGAACGGGTTTTCCGCGCTTTTGGGCGACGAACAGAGAAGTCGGCCCGTCGGACGGCAGATGGCCCGCTGCCTTGGCGCGGGAGAGCAGGTCGAGCACCTGCTGGCGAGTGAGTTTCATAGACAACCTCCTAAGACCCATACATTGCGAACATTTCGATGGTTTCATGCGTTTTCCTGCCGAACGGGATTGATTTTTTTCGACGATTCAAGTATGATGGGGGACGATGGGGACGATTGAGGCTCCGCCTCAAACTCCGCCAGCAACCTGAGGTTTCTGGACTTCCCATTTTTCATTTATCGCTTTGCGATAAATAAATGGAAAAGATTCGGTCTATAAGCGCGAAGCGAAGAAGGGAGTCTGAGGGACTTGTCCCTCAGGCGGGTTTGGGCGGCAGCCCGAAAGAAAGGATGCTTTTGATGGATATCAGGCAGGAAGCACTGAAAAAGCACTATGAATGGAAGGGTAAGCTGGAAATCGCGCCGCGAACCCATGTCACCAACAGCGAAGAACTCTCGCTCGCATACACGCCGGGCGTGGCCGAGCCGTGTCTCGCGATTCGCGATGATTACGAAAAGAGCTATCTGCTCACGCGGCGGGCGAACATGGTCGCCGTGATTACGGATGGCTCGGCGATCCTCGGCCTGGGCGACATCGGCCCGGAGGCGGGCATGCCGGTGATGGAAGGCAAATGCGTGCTGTTCAAGGAATTCGCGGGCGTGGACGCGTTCCCGCTGTGCGTGCGCACGAAGGACGTGGACGAGCTGGTGCGAACCATCTACCTGATTTCCGGCAGTTTTGGCGGCATCAATCTGGAAGATATCGCCGCGCCGCGCTGCTTTGAGGTGGAGCGCAAGCTGAAGGAAATCTGCGACATTCCCGTCTTCCACGACGACCAGCACGGGACGGCGGTTGTCGTTGCGGCGGCGCTGCTCAACGCGCTGAAAGTTGTCGGCAAGACGATGGAGACGGCAAAGGTGGTCATCAACGGCGCGGGAAGCGCGGGCGTGGCCATCGGCAAGCATTTGATGAACCTCGGCGTAAAAGATCTGATTATGGTGGATCGGTTCGGCATCATCTGTGAGGGCATGGAGGGGCTGAACCCCGCGCACGAAGAGATGAGCCGCAAGACGAACCCGCGCCATATCACCGGCACGCTGGCCGACGCGATGCGCGGGGCGGATGTGTTCATCGGCGTGAGCGCGCCGGGCGTGGTGACGCGCGAGATGGTCGCGAGCATGAACGAGGGCGCGTGCGTGTTCCCGATGGCGAACCCCGTGCCGGAAATTCATCCGGATGAAGCGCTGGCGGCGGGCGCGGCCGTCGTCGGAAGCGGAAGAAGCGATTATAAGAACCAGATCAATAACGTGCTCGCTTTCCCCGGCACTTTCCGCGGCGCGCTGGACTGCCGCGCGAAGGATATCAACGAGGCGATGAAAGTTGCGGCCAGCTACGCGATTGCGAATCTGGTTGCCGACGACGAGCTGAGCGCGGATTATATCATCCCCAAGGCGTTTGATAAGCGCGTCGGCCAGGCTGTTGCCGAAGCTGTGGCGAAGGCGGCAAGGGAAACGGGCGTGGCGCGGATTTGACGCGCGGCCGCGGCTGGAGAAAAACGGACGGAATTTGACCTACTTTGTTTTTTCTCCCGAAATCCTTGTTTTTTCCCGAAAAACGGTGTACAATATGCCTTTGGAATCGGGCGGACTGCGCGGATGCGCCGCATCGGTGTGAACGGATGCGCGTAAACAGATGTGTGATCTGTATAAGAGGACGCACGATGCGCGCCCCTACAACGCTGCTCGAATCTGCCAACAGGGAGAAATGTCCCACACCTTATCAATCCGCCAGTAAACGGCTTGCGCAGCAAGCCGTGAAGTGGGAGTTCCAAGAACCTCAGGTTCTTGGCAGGGATCGGAGCCACGCACCCGCTGTGCGGGATTCAGCGGGGCGAAGATCGGAAATCGCAAGGAGCCGAAGGCGACTATGCGAGTTTCCCGGATTTGGGACGGAGTCCCAAGCGTACCCTCGTAACCCCAAACGTAAACCCATAAGGAGATGCTTACCATGACGAAAATTGATATTTTTTCCGGCTTCCTCGGCGCGGGTAAAACGACGCTGATTAAGAAGCTGCTTAAAGAGGCGCTTTCCGGCGAGAAAGTCGTCCTCATTGAAAACGAGTTCGGCGAAATCGGTATCGACGGCGGCTTCATGAAGGAAGCCGGTATTCAGGTGACGGAGATGAACTCCGGCTGCATCTGCTGCTCGCTGGTGGGCGACTTTGGCAAGGCGCTCCGTCAGGTTATCGACCAGTATCATCCGGATCGCATCCTCATCGAGCCGAGCGGCGTCGGCAAGCTCTCCGACGTCATCCGCGCCGTCGAGGGCGTGGAGAAGGATATCCCGGAAGCCGAGATGGGCAGCTTTGTGACCGTCGCGGATGCGGGCAAGTGCCGCATGTACGTCAAGAACTTCGGCGAATTCTTCCTCAACCAGATTGAATACGCCGGCACCATCCTGCTCAGCCGCACGCAGGGCATGAGCCAGGAGAAGCTGGAGGCCGTCGTCGCGCTGCTGCGTGAGCACAACGCCAAGGCGCGCATCATCACCACCCCGTGGGATGAGATCAGCGGCGAAACCATCCTTGCGGCGATGCAGGACGATCACGATCTCGCGGCGGATATGCTGGCGACGGTGATGGCCGAGCATCACGACGACGATGACGACGACGAATGCTGCCACCATCATCACCATGACCACGACGATGATGACGACGAATGCTGCCACCATCATCATCACCATGACCACGACGACGATGATGAGGACGAGCATGAGCATCATCACCACGACCATGACGATGATGATGAGGACGAGCATGAGCATCATCACCATGACCACGAGGATGAGGAGCACGAGCACCATCATCATTATGATGAGAACGGCGTGTGCAGCTGCGGCCATCATCATCACCACCATCACGGCCACGACGCGGACGAGGTGTTCGTCTCCTGGGGCACGGAGACGGTGCGCAAGTTCGGCGAGGACGAGCTTTCCGCCATGCTCTCTCAGCTGGACGGCGGCGAATACGGCCTTGTGCTGCGCGCGAAGGGCATCGTTCCCTGCACCGACGGCGGCTGGATTCACTTTGACTACACGCCGGGTGAGCAGAACATCCGCAAGGGTCCGGCGGACTACACTGGCCGCCTGTGCGTGATCGGCAGCAAGCTCGTGGACGAGAAGCTGGCGAAGCTCTTCGGCGTTGCCTGATCGGAGGAACGAGATGGCCATTCCGGTTTACATGTTTGCCGGTTTCCTGGAAAGCGGCAAGACTTCCTTTATCGCCAGCGTGCTTCAAGATCCCGGATTCACGCGCGACGAAAACACGCTGATCATCCAGTGCGAAGAGGGCGAGACGGAATACGAACCCGATATGCTCAAGAAGACGCACAGCGTCGTGGAGTGCATCGAGGACGAGGACGAATACAACGGCGATACGCTGCGCGCGTTTGTGCGCAAGCATCATCCCGACCGCGTGATTATCGAGATGAACGGCATGTGGGATCTCGACGCGGCGATCGAGCGCACGCCCAAAGTGCTGGAAATCTATCAGATCATCACGACGGTGAACGCCGAGACGTTTGACCTGTACGCCAAGAACATGGGTCAGCGGATGCTTCAGCACATCACGGATGCGGACATGGTGGTGTTTAACCGCGCGACGGAGGAAACACGCCAGCTCATCCGCGACCGCAATGTGCGCAGCATGAACCCGCAGGCGTCGCTCTACTTCGAGAACGACGACGGAACGAGCGAGGATTACGGCGCGGGTATGCCGCCGCCCTATGACATGGACGCCCCGGTCGTCGAGATTGAGGATTATCAGTTCGGTATCTTCTATCTGGATGCGTCCGAAAACCCGGAGAACTACGACGGCAAGACCGTGCGGTTTAAGGGTTACATCTACCGCGGCCGCAACATCGGCAAGGACGAATATGTGCCGGGCCGCATGGGCATGGTCTGCTGCGCGGAGGACGTGCGGTTTGTCGGCTTCATTGCCAAGGCGAACGGACTGCCGATTCCTCAGCCGAAGACCTGGCAGATGATCACCGCCGAGGTGAAAGCCGAGGAGCGCACGCAGTACAAGGGCGTCGGCCCGGTGCTCTACGTCACCAAGCTGGAGCCTTGCGAGCCGCCAAAGGAAGAAGTCGTTACGTTTAACCAATAACAATTTCCTCTTTCCTTTTGAATGGTTTTATGCTATAATCGATTCGTCTTCAGGGCGGGGCGAAATTCCCGACCGGCGGTAGAGTCCGCGACGGGCCGAAATGGCTTGTGATTCGGCGAAATTCCGAAACCGACAGTATAGTCTGGATGGAAGAAGACGGCAAAGATTTTGCTATGCTTTCACAGCGCCCAAGGACATGTTCTTTGGACGCTGTTTTTTTAATTGGAGGAATCAATCGGTGACAAATGTTGAGGAAAACCGCATTATCGCCAGCAATCTGTGCTACTGCTATCCGGAAGCGCAGAAAAACGCGGTGGATGATGTGAGCATGCGCGTGAAGAAGGGCGAGTTTCTGGCGATTCTCGGCCACAATGGCAGCGGCAAATCGACGCTGGCTAAGCTCTTTAACGCGCTGTATGTGCCGGGGAGCGGCACGGTTTGGGTCTGTGGCATGGATACGAAGGACGACGACCTCGTTTTCGATATCCGTCAGCACGCGGGCATGGTTTTCCAGAACCCGGACAACCAGATTGTCGCGACGGTTGTGGAAGAGGATGTGGCTTTCGGCCTTGAGAACAACGGCGTGCCGCCCAAGGAAATCCGCGTGCGTATCGACGAGGCGCTGGAAGCCGTCGGCATGACGAAATACGCCAAGAAAGCGCCGCACATGCTTTCCGGCGGCCAGAAACAGCGCGTCGCCATCGCGGGCGTGCTGGCGATGAAGCCGGACGTGATTATCCTCGATGAATCGACGGCGATGCTCGATCCCAGCGGACGGTGCGAGGTGATGAACACCGTGCACCGGCTGAACGAGGAAGAGGGCATCAGCGTCGTGATCATCACGCACTACATGAGCGAAGCCGCAACGGCCGATTACATGATCGTGATGGACGACGGCAAGATCGCGTTGAGCGGTACGCCGCGCGAGGTCTTTACCAAGGTGGACAAAGTGCGCGCGCTGGGGCTTGACGTGCCGCCGATGACCGATCTGGCGCACAGCCTGAGACAGGACGGCGTGGACGTGCGCGCGGACGTGCTGACCGTGGACGAGATGGTGGAGGAAGTATGTCGATTGTCATCGAACATCTGAATTACGTATACATGCAGGGCGGGCCGTATGAGACAAAGGCGCTGGACGACGTGAGCCTGACGATTCACGACGGCGAGTTTGTCGGCCTCATTGGCCACACCGGCAGCGGCAAATCCACGCTGGTGCAGCACCTCAACGGTCTGATTTTGCCCACGAGCGGCCGAATCACCGTGGACGGCATGGATTTGGCGGACAAGAACACGGACAAGCGCGCCATCCGCCGCCGCGTCGGGCTGGTCTTCCAGTATCCGGAAAACCAGCTGTTTGAAGAGACGGTCGCCAAGGATATCGCCTTCGGCCCGAAGAACCTCGGACTGGACGAGGCGGAAATCGACCGTCGCGTGCGCACGGCGATGCGCCGCGTTGCGCTGGATTACGACAAGCTTTCTCAGCGTTCGGTGTTTGAGCTTTCCGGCGGCCAGATGCGCCGCGTGGCGATCGCGGGCGTTTTGGCGATGGAGCCGCAGACGCTGGTGCTGGACGAGCCTTGCGCGGGCCTCGATCCGAAGGGACGCGAGGAGATTTTGGGGCTGATCAGCGACCTGCACCGGGAATCCGGCGCAACCATCGTGATGGTCAGCCACTCGATGGACGACGTGGCGGCGCTGGCCGAGCGCGTCATCGTGATGAATCACGGCAAGGTGGCGATGGACGGCGCGCCGCGCGAGGTTTTTTCACGGGGCGAAGAACTGCGCGCCATCGGGCTGGATGTGCCGCAGGCCGTCGAGCTGGCGCAGAAGCTGCGCGAAAAGGGTTTTGATGTGCCGGAGGGCATTTACAAGATCGAAGAAGTCCGCGCGGCGGTTGAAGCCATCGTGGGGAAGGGAGGCCGCCATGCTTAACGACATCACGCTGGGCCAGTATTTCCCCGGCAATTCTCCGATTCACCGGATGGACCCGCGCATGAAGCTGATTTTGACGATTCTCTACATCGTGGGCGTGTTCATCGTGGCGAACCTGCCCGGATACGCGATTGCGCTGGCGTTTCTCTACATCGTGGTGCGCGTTTCCGGCATCAAGTTTTCATATCTGGCGAAGGGCGTGAAGCCGCTTCGATTTATCATCATCTTCACGTTCATTCTGAACCTGTTCTTCGTGCAGGGCGAAACGCCGATTTTCACGCTGGGCTTTTTCACGCTGACGAAGGAAGCGCTGAACAACGCGATTTATTTCGCGCTGCGCCTGATTTTCCTGGTGATGGGCACGTCGGTGCTGACGCTGACGACCAGCCCAGTGCAGCTGACGGACGGCCTTGAACGCATCATGCACCCGTTGGAGAAGATTCACTTCCCGGCGCACGAGCTGGCGATGATGATGACCATCGCGCTGCGTTTTATTCCGACGCTGCTGGAAGAGACGGACAAGATCCAGAAAGCGCAGATGGCGCGCGGCGCGGACTTTGAAAGCGGCAACCTGATTGCCCGCGCCAAGGCGATGATTCCGCTGCTGGTGCCGCTGTTCGTCAGTTCCTTCCGCCGCGCCAACGAATTGGCCATGGCGATGGAGGCGCGCTGCTACCGAGGCGGCGACAAACGCACCCGCCTGCGCGAGCTGAAATACACAAAGCTCGACCTCTACGGCGCGCTCGCCGTGGCGGCGTTCCTCGTTATCATCGTGGCGGAGGGCAGGCTGCTTGGATGAGCTGAAGCTGACGAGCCATCACATCCCCAGTTCGGCGGATCACCCGCCGGAAGGGCAGAAGCGCTTTAAACTGGTCATCGAGTACGACGGAACGGCATACAGCGGCTGGCAGAGGCAGATCAACGGTCCCAGCGTGCAGCAGACGCTGGAAGAAGCGCTGGCCCGGCTGACGGGCGAGAAGATCGGCGTGGTCGGCTCAAGCCGGACGGACGCGGGCGTTCACGCCTACGGCCTGTGCGCGCACTTTGACAGCGCAACACGCGTGCCGCCCGAAAAAATCTGCTTTGCGCTCAACACGATGCTGCCGCCGGATATCCGCATTCGAGATAGCATGCTTGCGCCGGAAGGATTTCACGCGCGGTTTTCCACGTGCGGCAAGGTCTATCGATATACATTCTGCAATGCGCGGCATGCCTGCGCCATCGGCAGGCAATATAAGGCACATGCGCCCATGCCGATGGACGAGGAATTGATGTGCAAAGAGGCGCAGAGTCTCTGCGGGAAGCATGATTTCGCGGCGTTCGCGGCAAGCGGAAGCGTTGCCAAAAGCACCGTGCGCACGATTTACCGCGCGGAGGTGAGGCGGCAGGGTGAAGACGTGGTTTTTACCGTGCTGGGCGACGGATTTCTCTATAACATGGTGCGCATTATCGCGGGCACGTTGATGGAGGTCGGCACGGGCAAACGCGCGCCGGGCTGCATCGCGCGCGCGATTTCAACCGGAGACCGCTTGCAGCTGGGACAGACTGCGCCTGCCTGCGGACTGGCGCTGATGCGCGTGCTTTATGACGGCGACGAGCAAAAAGCGCTGGGATATTTTGAATGAGAGACAAGCTGACCTCCCCGATTGCGGGGAGGTTTTTTGAAATCCAAGAACCCGGATGACGGACGCGCGATGCGCGCCTCTGCATGGATTTTGTTGGCGTTCATACGAATTTCAAAGCGGGAGGTGCAGAAACCTCAGGTTTCTGCCGGGGTTTGGGGAAGAGTCTCAAGCCGTTCTCGCCTAAAAACTTGACGATTGCCGTGGGCTGCGTTATTATAATAAAGTTATGAACGCTGCTGCCGCGAAGATACGCGAACGGTTGCAAGGGAAAAAAACAGCATCCCCGCATAGGATAGCCCGGAATAGCGAGACTGTCTGGGGGGATGCGCGTGAATCAGGCGATGGAGCGCAGGGTGCTGCGCGAGGCGGAATATATCGCCGCGACGGGCGCTACGGTGAGAAAGACGGCCAGCGTGCTGGGCGTATCCAAATCGACCGTACATAAGGACATGGAATCGCGATTGGCCGCGTTGTCTGCGCCGCTGCACAAAGAGGTGGCGGCCGTGATGGCCAAGAACAAAGCCGAGCGCCATCTGCGCGGCGGCGAAGCGACGAGAAGACGATACGCGAAGGGGAACGATGGGGCTTCGCCCCAGTCCGGGAAACTCGCATAGTTGCGCAAGCGCTCCTTGCGATTTCCGCCATGCTTTTTCCCGCACAGCGGGCGCATGGCTTCGATCCCCCAGCAGGGAACTGAGTTCCCTGCACCTTCTGCTTCGCTTTGCGCTTATGGTTCGTAGATTAAGCGTGATATAAGAGAAGGAAAAGGAGAACAACGAATGTTTGGCGTGGATGAACTGGGGCTGGATTTGGGCACATCGACCCTGCATATGGTGGTGCGGGGAAAGGGCATTGTGCTCAGCGAACCGGCATATGTGGCTTACGACCGGCAGACCCGCAATGTGGTCGCCGTCGGCGAAGAGGCGCGCCGCATGTATGGCCGTACCCCGGCGGGGCTGATTGTGGAAAGGCCGCTGAGGGACGGACGCATTCGCAGTTTTGACCTGGTGAGCAAGATGCTGCGCTATTTTCTGCGCAAGGTCGTCGGCAAGCGCGCAACGTTCCGCCCGAAACTGCTGCTGGCTCTGCCCGGCGGCATGGCGCCCAGCGAGCGTCAGACGTTGGTGGACGTGATCGTCGATGCGGGCGTGCGGAGCGTTGTGCCGGTGGATGAAGGGGTGGCCAGCGCGATCGGCGCAGGCATGCGCATTGACCAGCCGTATGGACGCATGAACATCGACATCGGCGGCGGGCGGACGAACGTATCCGTATTTTCCTTCGGCCATCAGATTGTCTGGGATATTCTGAACGTCGGCGGGGATCGGTTTGACGACGCGATCATCGACTATCTGCGCAAGAAGCACAACCTGCTCATTGGCGCGCGAACGGCGGAAGAACTGAAAATCGACATCGGATCGGCGCGGATGCGCGGCGTGAAACTGGAAATGGACGCCTGCGGGCGCAGTCTGGTTTCCGGTCTGCCGCGCGCGGTGACGGTGTCCTCCGAAGAGATGATCGAGGCGCTGGATGAGCCGCTGCGCGACCTGATGAGCGCGCTGCACAGGATGATCGAGCGCACGCCGCCGGAACTGGCGAGCGACATTTTCGACGAGGGCATCACCCTGAGCGGCGGCGGCGCGCAGCTCTTCGGGCTGGACGGGGTGATCAGCGATCAACTCAAGATTCGCACGACGCTGGCTGACGAGCCGGATCTCTGCGTGGCGCACGGGCTGAGCGAACTCATCGACGACGAGGATAAATACGAAAACATCGACCTGGTTTCCGGCAGCCGAAGCGATCTGCTGGAGGATGAATAAGACAGACGCGATTTGGACGGAACTTTACAACGCGGCGAAAGCCGTTTTGAAGCCGCGCGGCGTTTCGAGTTTCATCGAGGCGGGGCGTCACGCCGGGCGATTTGACGCTGGAGTGGTGGATATAAAAAGAGTGAACAAAACGGAAAAGGGCATAAAGAAAAAATTGAATTTCAAATCATTTCCAGAGGCGCGGGGAAGGAAAGAACCCCGCGCCGCTTTTCTTTATGCCATAAATGTGATACAATCAATCTATCTTCTTTTTATTTTGCAAAGCGAAGTGAGGGTGCAGGGGAATCATTCCCCTGCTGGGGTTTGGGGCAAAGCCCCAAAACAAAGCCTCAAGTAAGAAACGAAGAGAGGTAACGATATGCGCTACGACGTGCTGCTGTGCGACGCGGATAATACGCTTTTCGATTTTAACAAGGCGGAGGAAAACGCCTTTGCCATGGCCTGCGAAACAATGGGCTTTTCGTCTACGCCGGAATTGCTGGCGACCTATTCCAAAATCAATGAGGCGCTTTGGAAACTGCTCGAACAGGGCGGCATCACGCAGGACGTGCTGCGCGTGCGGCGGTTTGAACAGTTTCTGGAAGCGATTCATCGGGAGGACGACGCGCAGAAGATGTGCGACGCGTTCGTTGACGCGCTGGGGAGGCAGAGCGTGCCGCTTGACGGCGCGGTAGAGGCGGTGAAGCGCTGGAGCGCCAAAGTGCCCGTCGTCATCGTGACCAACGGCATTGGGCAGGTGCAGCGCGGGCGCATGGCCGGAAGCGAGATTCGCCCGTATATCAGCGGACTGGTCATCAGCGAAGAAGTCGGCGCGGCGAAGCCGAACCCGCTGATGCTGGAAAAAGGGATGGAGCTGGCACGGGTGACGGACAGGAGGCGCGCGCTGATGCTCGGCGATTCGCTGACCAGCGACATGGCGGCGGCCGGGAACGCAGGGATTGACGCCTGCTGGTTCAACCCGAAGGGGGCGGCCAACGACAGGGGCGTGCCGATTGCCTACGAAATCGCGTCGCTGGATGAAGTGGACGCGATCCTTGACGGAACGGAGGAATGAGCGTGAAGCGGAATATCAAAAAAATGGCGCTGGCGGCGATGCTGGCGGGCATGCTGGGCAGTCTGACGGGCTGCTTTATTCAGCCCGACCCGACGCTCGATCCGCTGCAAATCAGCGACGGGACGGTGCCGTTTGGCACGGTGCAGGCGCTTCCGACGAACACACCGACCCCCGTGCCGCAGAGCACGCCAAGCCCCACGCCGGACACGTGGCAATCCAGCGACCAGAGCACGTGGGAGGATTGGTCGAGCGGCAGTCTGCCGACAACCACGCCCAAAACGGCGGCGACTGCCGCGCCGGGCGCGCAAAGCTGGCAGACCTCTACACAGGATTACAACGCGGGCTATCCCGTGCTGCGCGTCGGCTCGACGGGCAGCGACGTCAGCGATTTGCAGGCGCGGCTGACCGAGCTGGGCTATTACACCGGAACGATCGACGGCAAATACTCCACCGGCACGCAGAGCGCCGTTACGGAGTTCCAAAGCCGAAACGGTCTCACGGCGGACGGCATTGCGGGCCGCGCGACGCAGGACAAGCTCTATTCCGCATCGGCGCAGCCCAAGACAGTCAGCGCCAGCACGACGGAAAGCGGCTATACGCTGCTCAAGGAGGGCGCATCCGGTTTGGAGGTGCGCAAATTGCAGGGCCGTCTGGCGGAGCTGGGGTATTACGCGGGCGGCGTGGACGGCATTTACGGCTCGACGACGACCAGCGCTGTGAAGGCCTTCCAGCGGGCGAACGGACTGAGCGGCGACGGACAGGCGGGCACGCAGACGCAGACGAAGCTATATTCCGCGAATGCGAAATACGCAACCAGTCCGGTGACGACGGCGAACCCGGATCAGACGCGCACGTTGAGCGTCGGCATGACGGGCAACGACGTTTACGCTTTGCAGGAGCGGTTGATTGAGCTGAACTACCTCAGCGGCGTGGCGGACGGCGTATTCGGCACGGAGACGCAGAACGCGCTGATTGCATTCCAGAACCGGAACGGGCTGACGGCGGACGGCACGGCGGGCGCAAGCACACTCAAAAAACTGAGCGGAAGCTGCAAGGCGGCGACCGCGACGGCTGCGCCCAGCAGCAACGGCACGCTGCACGAGGGCGACAGCGGCGAGGACGTTTACAATTTGCAGGCGCGGCTGTTTGAGCTGGGCTATTATAACGGGCGCATCGACGGACGCTATTCCAGCGAGACGACGGCGGCGGTCAAGGCCTTCCAGAAGGCGAACGGCCTGAGCGCGGACGGCATTGCGGGCCAGGGCACGCTGAACAAATTGAACAGCGGCAACGCGGTCGTGTCGGATGGCACGACAGACGACGTGACCGGCGACGAGACGGGCGACGAACCGACGGCGACCTATCAGCCGACGACGGCCTACACCGTGCTGCGGCGCGGCGACAAGAGCGACCAGGTGCAGGTGATGCAGCGCTATCTGGCGACGCTGGGTTATCTCAATTCCACGCCGGACGGGCAGTTTGGCTCGGCCACGGAACGCGCGGTGAAGCTTTTTCAGGAGGCGAACGGCCTGAGCGCGGACGGCATTGCGGGAAGCGGCACGCTCTCCATCCTGTACGGCGACGCTCCGGTGAGCTACAACGCATACTTCGGCTTATCCGGAAACGGTGCGAGCGGCGGCACGACGACCGTCGCGCCGACGCCTGTGCCAGATATGACGACGGTCATCCAGTGGGAGAGCGAGGGCGACAACGTGCGCCAATACCAGCAGCGGCTGGTGGAGCTGGGCTATCTGGACAGCAAATCCGTCACGGGCAAATTCAACCAGAAGACCGTGGAGGCGACAAAGGCTTTCCAGACGATGAACGACCTCAAGGTGGACGGCGCGGCGGGGCCGCAGTCCCTCAAACTGATTTATTCGGGCGACGCGCTGGACGCAAACGGCGTGCGCGTCGGCGACAAGCTGGGCAGCGCATCGGATACCGTGACGGTATCCGACGTGCTGACGGCGGGCATGAGCGGCGAACAGGTGCGACAGGTGCAAAGCCGATTGGCGGCACTGGGCTACCTGTCCGCCTCTTTTATAAGCGGCACATATGACGACGCGACGGCGCAGGCCGTTCGACAGTTTCAGCAGGCCAACGGGCTGACGGCGGACGGCACGGCGGGAAGCGCCACGCAGTCGCGGCTTTACGCCAACAATGCCGTGACGGCACAGGTGGCGAAGGCTTCCGCAGACAATGGCGAGCGGCAGAGCGCCGAATACCGCGTGAACGGCGCGTATCAGGCGAGTTTGGCAGGCGGCGGCATTGCGGTGGGGGACAGGGAAGCACTCTACTGTGCGGACGCGTCACAGGGCGGCATTCTGGTCAAAAAGCCCTACAACGGCGCGGCGGCCAGCGTGATGGCCTACGACGTGCCGCGCTTTCTGCATCTGACCAACGGCAAGCTGTATTACGTCGCCAGCGAAGGCGGCGAGGACTGCGTGATCCGCCTGAACACGCAGAGCGGAAGCCGCGAGGTTTTGGCGCGCGCGGGCGTGGTGCTGAAATTTGCGCTGTGCGACGGCGTGATGTACATGCTGGACGCGAATGCGGCGCTGAAAGAAAAAACGCTCTCCGGCGAGGAGAGCGAACTGATGACGGGGGTCAGCGATTTTACGCTGGACGCGGTGAACAAGACGCTTTTGTGCGTGACACAGGATGGCGTGACCGCCTTCGGCATTCAGACGGGGCAGAGCGAGAGCGTCTACACCGGCGCGGCGGATCAGGCGATGATGTGCGGGCAGGCGCTGCTCGTGCGTTCCGGCGGGAGCGTCATCCGCGTGATGAACGGGCAGATGGCCACGATTCGCCGGGACGGCGCGTCATGCCTGCTCGTCTACGGGCAGAAGGTGATCGAGCTGACGGGCAGGAGCGTGATGACCTGCGATGTGAACGGCGAAAACGCGACGATGATCGCAGACGGTTCGTTTGAGGCCGCGTCGATTGCAAACGGGGTGCTGTACCTGGGGAGCGCGAGCGGGTACACGAAGAGCGTGAGCCTGTAAGGAACGACGTTGGGCTGCCGCCCAAACCCGCCTGAGGGATAAAATCCCTCAGACTCCCCTCTATGCGCCGCACATGTGCGGCGCATAAGGAGGAAGGTCAAGGGAACTCAGTTCCCTTGCAGGGTTCGGGACAGCGTCCCGACGTTTTCCTTTCTGTTACAAGCTGAACGCCTCGTCCAGCGCGCGGAGGAACGCGGCGCACTCGTCGTCTTCCATCAGAGCGGCATAGGCGGTTTTTGCGGCGGCAACAAATTCCGTCCGCAGACCGATTATGCCATAATCGCATAACGGACAGACGGCTTTTGCGCGGACGTCGAGTTTGACGTGCGGCGAGCCGTCTTTTTTGAAATGCAGGAAAAGCGGAAACAGGCGGCAGGCCAGCGGGCGGTTTTCGCGGCTGCACGTGCCGTTGCAGACAAAGAGATGCGCCGGGCGGCCCGCCAGCTCGAAATGCGCGGGGATGACCCGGCCGAATGCGCAAGGCGCAAAGAGCGCTTCTTCGCCGGGAAAAAGCAGCATGCCTGTCTGTTCGTCGCCCTTGCAGCATGCGAAGCCGCAGAGCCGGCCGCAGTCGGTCAAAAGGGGCGTGAGATCGGAAAGGGCGGCGCGGGCGCTGAGAACGGCGGAAAGAGATGACATGGGAACCTCCGAATGAAAAAATGAGTGGAGAGAAGAAAGCCTCCCTCTTTGAGGGAGGTGGGATGCCGAAGGCAGCCGGAAGGAGTTAATCCCCGTGCTTCTGAATCTGCGCGTTGAGCAGGTTGATATTGCCGCAGCTCATGGTGATGACCAGATCGCCGGGCTGCCAATGCGCGCGCAGATAGGCTTCCGCATCGTCAAACGTCGGGGTATAATGCGCGGGCACGCCCTCCGCCTGCATGGCCTTGACGAGCATGGTTGCGTGGATATCGCCGGGGTCTTTTTCGCGTGCGGCGAAGATATCCGTCACCAGCACCTCGTCGGCGAGGTCGCAGCAGTGGATATAATCCCTGAACAGCGTTTTGACGCGGGAATAGGTGTGCGGCTGCATGACGGCGAACAGGCGCTTATGCGGCTGATGGACGGCGTTTTCCAGCGCGCTGTGCATCTCGGCGGGGTTATGGCCGTAATCGGTATAGAGCTTCACGCCGCAGACCGTTCCGGTGTACTCAAAGCGGCGGTGCGGCGCGGCAAAGCGCGAAAGCGACGCGGCGACGGCCTCCGGCTGTGCGCCTGCCTCGACGCACGCGGCCATCGTCGCCAGCGCGTGCATGACGTTGAATTCGCCCGGCACGAGCAGATGGACATGGGCAAGGGGTTTGCCCTCGAAGCCGAAATCAAATTCCGCGCAGCCGGTGTCGTCATAGACGAGGTTCAGCGGCCGCCACTGATTGCCCTCGCCGAAACCATAGCTGACCGTGCGGCAGGTCTGCTTTTTCAGCAGCGCCGCGACGCGCGGATCGTCGCCGTTGCCGATGCACGTGCCGCTTTCCGGCAGAAGGTCGCAGAATTTGGCGAAGGCGTGGGCGATATCGTCGAGATCCTTATAGAAATCGAGATGATCTTCCTCGATGTTGGTGACGACGGCGATGGTCGGATGGAAGTGCAGGAAGCTGGCGTTAAACTCACAGGCTTCCACGACGAAGGTGTCATGCCCGCCCACGCGCGTGCTGCCGCCGATATAATCCAGCTGGCCGCCGATATGCACGGTGGGATCAAACCCGGTATCGACCATGACTTCGGCGATCATGGAAGTGGTGGTGGTTTTGCCGTGCGTGCCGCAGACGTTGATGGCGTGGCGATAGCCCTCCATGAGCTGCCCCAGCAGCGTTGCGCGCTCCATCTGGGGGATGCCCAGCTCCTCGGCGCGCATGCGTTCGGGGTTATCCTTCGCGATGGCGGCGGAATAGATGACGAGATCCGCGCCATCCACATTTTCCGCGCGCTGGCCGATGAACACGTGAATGCCCGACTGCTCCAGCGCGTCGGTCGTATAGGAGCGGGCGGAGTCCGAACCCGTGACGCGCACGCCGAGCTTGACCAGCATGCCGGCCAGACCGCTCATCGAGCTGCCGCCGATGCCGATCATGTGCGCGCGTTTGCCCGTATAATCTTTGATATGCGGCATAAAGCGCCTCCTTAGCAGATTGTTACACGGATATTATACGCCCGAAAAAGCCCCGCAAGCAACCAAAATGCGAAAAAAGGCTGAACGTTTTGATAAACTGTGATAAAATTCGGAAAAAAGTGTAATTCAGGGCTTTATTTATTTGAAAAGCTGAATTATAATAGAGCAAAATTACTTTAACATTCGTATTTGGGAGGGATGGACATGGACCGCATCCGCCGTAACGAGCGACTTGCCGCCATGACACGGATTCTGGTGGAATCCCCGAATAAAATTTTCACGCTCGGCACATTCTGTGAGATGTTTGGCGCGGCGAAGTCCACGCTCAGCGAGGATATCGACATTCTGCGCGGAGTTTTCGCGCAGTTCCATTTGGGCCAGCTGGACACGGTGACCGGCGCGGCAGGCGGCGTCCGTTATCGTCCGGCGCTCGCGCCGGAAGACGCTTACCGCACGGTGAAGGATCTGGCGCAGATGCTGGCCGCGCCGGGGCGCGTTCTGCCGGGCGGTTTCATCTATATGGCCGATGTTCTGGCGATGCCGGACGTGGTGGAGCGGATGGGCACGATCATTGCCTCTCAATTTTACCGCGCGGAACCGGATTTCGTCTTGACGATGGAGACGAAGGGCATTCCGGTTGCGATGATGACGGCGCGGGCACTGGGCGTGCCGACGGTCATTGTGCGCAGAGACAGCAAGGTTTACGAAGGCCCGGCGGTGAATATCAATTATCTGTCCGGTTCAGGCAGCCGGGTGGAGACGATGAGCCTTTCCCGCCGCGCGGTGAAGGAAGGCCAGCGGGCGCTGATTGTGGACGACTTCATGCGCGCGGGCGGCACGGCGCGCGGCATGGTGGACATGATGCGCGAGTTTTCAGTGACGGTCGTCGGCGTATGCGTGCTGATTTCCACACAGGAGCCTGCGAAGAAGCGGCTGGACGGCGTGAAGAGCCTGCTGGTCATCGAAGAGGCGGACGAGAGCACGGGCAGCGCGAACATCCGCCCGGCGAACTGGCTCTCTCAGGCTGTGGAGAAGAACAAGGCATAAGGGAAGGGACGATGAGGGCGCTGCCCTCAAACTCCCGGCAGGAACCTGAGGTTCCTGCACCTCCCTGCTTCGCGGCATGCCGCGAAGCAGGGAGGGAAATCCAAGGAACGGAACGAACGCCCGCTGTGCGGGACGCAGTGAGCGAAGTTCCAGGTTCTTGGTGGGGTTCGGGGCAAAGCCCCGACGTATCCCTTAAAAAACGAACAATCGGCTTTTTTGAGCGGGAGCGCCCTTACGTGGCGTTCCCGCATAAGGCTGTTTTGGGAAACGGAGGAACCATGTATATTGTGGTCGGCCTGGGCAATCCGGGCAATGAATACGCGAGAACGAGACATAATGTCGGCTTTGACGTGATCGATGTGATCGGCGAAAAGCAGAATATCCGGCTTACCAAAAACGCCATGCACGGCCTGATCGGCGAGGGCTTTGCCGGCGGGGAAAAGCTCGTGCTCGTCAAGCCGCAGACGTTTATGAACCTCTCCGGCCAGTGCGTGACGGAACTGGTTTCGTGGTATAAGCCGGAGATGGATCACCTGATGGTCGTCTATGACGATATCGACCTGCCGCTGGGCAAATTGCGCATGCGCGAAAAGGGCAGCGCAGGCACGCATAACGGCATGCGCTCGGTTATTGGCCTTTTGGGCAGACAGGATTTTCCGCGTCTGCGCGTCGGCGTGGGCAAAAAACCGGAAGGCTGGGAACTGGCCGACTGGGTGCTCAGCCATTATCAGACTGAGGAAGACCGCAAAACGCAGTTCAACGCGTTTCTGCGTGCGGCGGATGTGGTCGAAGATTGGGTGAAGAACGGACTGGAAAGCGCCATGCGGATGGCGAACGCGCCGGTGTAACTCCTTCCGTCGCTGCGGCGACACCTCCCTCGGAGAGGGAGGCGGGAGTAATCGTCCGATTTTAATCTTCGCGAAGCGATGCGGGAGGTGCAGGAACCTCAGGTTCCTGCTGGGGGATTGAAGCCATGCGCCCGCTGTGCGGGAAAAAGCATGGCGGAAATCGGAAATCGCAAGGAGCGTTTGCGCAACTATGCGAGTTTCCCGGATTGGGGCAAAGCCCCATCGTAAAGGAGTTATCATGCAGACGCATTTTCTCTTTGATGTGCTTGAAGGCTACAAGCCGTTTGAGCAGATGGTGCAGGAAAGCCAGAAGAGCGGCGCGGTGATCGCGGCCAGCGGCATGGCGGGCGCGCAGAAGGCGCACGCGGCCTGCGCGCTGGCCGCGAGGACGGGCAGACCGCTGCTTTTTCTGTGCGACAGCGAACGCAGCGCGACGCAGACGATGGAGGATCTTTCCGCGCTGCTGGGCGGCGGCGTGAGCCTGCTCCCCGCACGGGAAATCACCTTCTATCAGGATGTGGCGGCCAGCCGCGAGGTGGCCTACCGCCGCATTGAGGCGATGCGCAAGGTTTTGAGCGGCGATGCGCGCGCGATCGTCGCCCCGGCGGACGCGCTGCTCCATCGCATGATGCCGCGCGAGGCGTTTAACCGAAACACCATTTCGCTGCGCGTGGGCGACGTGACGCCGATTGACCAGCTCATCGAGCGGCTGCTCGCGGCGGGTTACACGCGCGAATACATGGTCGAGGGCAAGGGGCAGTTCTCCGTGCGCGGCGGGATTATCGACGTATATCCCGCCGACGCGCTGAGCGCGGTGCGCATCGAGTTTTTTGACGACGAGCTGGATTCCATCCGCGCGGTTGACGTGATGAGCCAGCGCAGCCAGGGCAACATACAGGAGGTTGTCATCCCGCCCGCCAGCGAAGCGCCCGTGCCGCAGGAGGGAACGGAAGAGCTTGCCCGCCTGCTGCTGGAAGCGCTGGCGCGGCAGGAAGCCGCCGCCCAGAAAGGCGGAGTCCAAAAAGACGACGAAGCGTCTTTGGCGGATCTGCCGCTGGAGGACGGAGAAATCGCCGCGCCGGAAGTTTTTACGCGAGAAAACCGCACGATGGAACGCTTCGGCGAAAAACTGCGCGCGGCGGTCGGCCAGATGCAAAACGGTGTGAGCAACCGCGTGCTTGAAAAATTCATCAACCTGCTCTACGGACAGACGGAGACGATTCTGGATTACATGAATCGCCCGATTGTCGTGCTCGACGAGCCGGAAGCGCTCTTTGCCCGCATGGACAGCCGGACGGGCGAATTTGACCAGGCGATTACGGCGGCGCTGGAACGCGGCGAGGCCCTGCCCGAACAGCAGAACCTGATGCTGACACAGGACGAGGCGCTTGCGGCGATGCGGCAGACGACTGTGCTCGCGCTGACGACGATTCTGCGCCCGGTGGAAAAGCTGAAGCCGACGCTGCTCGCCCAGATGGGCGGCATGGGCGCGGGCAATTACGGCGGGCGGACGCACGACATGTGCGCCGACTTCATTCGCTGGCAGCAGGACGGATGGCGCATTCTGGTGCTTTCCGGCGGCACGGCGCGCGGCGAACGCATGCGCCAGTCGTTTGAGGACGAGGGCGTGAAGGCGGCGTTTGACGAGCTGGGCTCGGCTGCGCCGCAAAACGGCGAATGCCGCATTTATCCGCTGACGCTTTCCGGCGGCTTTCAGTATCCGGAAATCAAAGTCGCCGTCATCGCAAGCGGCGACGTATACGGCGCGAAGAGCGCCAAAGGCAGGCCGAAGAAGCAGCAGGGGAGCAAGATTGCCTCCTTCACCGACCTCAATGTCGGCGACTATGTGGTGCACGAGACGCACGGCATCGGCATCTATCAGGGCACAAAGCGGCTGACCAGCGAAGGCACGAGCCGCGACTATCTGCTGGTGCAGTATCTGGGCAGCGACAAGCTGTATATCCCGGTGGATCATCTCGACCGCATTCAGAAATACATCGGCGGCGGCGAGAGCGCCGCGCCCAAGCTCTCGCGGCTGGGCGGCAAGGACTGGGATAAGCAGAAGGCGAAGGTGCGCGAGAGCCTGAAAGAACTGGCTTTCGACCTGGTGAAGCTCTACGCCGAGCGGCAGAAGAACAAGGGCTACGCCTTTGGGCCGGACACGCCGTGGCAGCAGGAATTTGAGGAGAATTTCCCCTACGACGAAACGCCCGACCAGCTGCAAGCCACCGAGGAGATCAAGCGCGACATGGAGCTTGACCGCCCGATGGACAGACTGCTCTGCGGCGACGTGGGCTACGGCAAGACGGAAGTCGCGCTGCGCGCGGCGTTTAAAGCGGTGATGGACGGCAAGCAGGTCGCCATCCTCGCGCCGACGACGATCCTCGCTCAGCAGCACTACAACACGCTGATGCGCCGCATGGAGGGCTTCCCCGTCCACGCGGACGTGCTCAGCCGCTTCCGCTCGGCCAAGGAACAGAAGGAGACGCTGCGCCGGCTCAAGGACGGCGAAATCGACATCATCGTCGGCACGCACAGGCTGCTGGCCAAAGATGTGCAGTTCAAAAACCTGGGCCTGCTCATCGTCGATGAGGAGCAGCGCTTCGGCGTGGGCCACAAGGAAAGCATCAAGAACATGAAAAAGACGGTGGACGTGCTCACGATGTCGGCCACGCCGATTCCGCGCACGCTCCACATGTCCATGGTCGGCATTCGCGACATGAGCCTGCTGGAAACGCCGCCGCAGGCGCGCTATCCCGTGCAGACTTACGTGATGGAATATCAGGACAGCGTGATCCGTGACGCGATTCTGCGCGAAATCGGCCGCGGCGGACAGGTATTCTTTCTCTACAACCGCGTCGGATCGATCGACCAGTGCTACAAACAGCTCTCCAAGCTCGTGCCGGAAGCGCGCATTGCGATTGCGCACGGCCAGATGCGGGAGCACGCGCTGGAGGACGTGATGCTGGATTTCAGCCAGCAGAAATTCGACGTGCTGCTGTGTACGACGATCATTGAATCCGGATTGGATATCCCGATGGCGAACACGCTGATCATCTACGACGCGGATCATTTCGGTCTGGGTCAGCTCTATCAGATGCGCGGGCGCGTCGGCCGCTCGAACCGACTGGCTTACGCCTACTTCACGGTACGGCCGGGCAAGGTGCTTTCCGAAACGGCGCAGAAGCGGCTCGACGCGATTCGCGAATTTACGGAGTTCGGTTCTGGCTTCCGCATTGCGATGCGCGATTTGGAGCTGCGCGGCGCGGGCAACCTGCTCGGCCCGCAGCAGAGCGGACACCTCGCAAACATCGGCTACGACCTCTACTGCAAGCTGCTGGAAGAGGCGGTTTTGGAGGCGCAGGGCGAAGCGCCCAAGCCGAACCGCGACGTGGAAACGCGGATGGATGTGCATGTCAACGCGTATCTGCCGGCGGAATATGTCACGGGCGACAAGCAGCGGCTTGAAGTCTACAAGCGCATTGCTTCCATCACGACCGCCGCGCAGCGCGACGACGTGGAGGAAGAGCTGGTGGATCGCTTCGGCGACGAGCCGCTCTGCGTGGCGAACCTCGTGGCGGTGGCTTACCTCAAGGCGATGTGCGCCAAGCTGGGCATCGACCGGGTGAATCAGGCGGACGGGCGGATCGATATGCGTTTCGCTGCCAACGCCCAGGTGGACGGGCAGAAGCTCTTCAAGGCGCTGACCGGGTTTGACAAGCGGCTGACGCTCAACGCCGCGCCGCCGGTGACGCTGACGCTGAAAGACACGACGCTCAACCGCGAAGATCTGCTGATGCTCTGCGTGAAGGTGATGGAGCGCCTGCTGGCTCGAATGGATCTGGAGGCGGCGTAACGCCTTCCGTCAGCTTCGCTGACACCTCCCTCTGAGAGGAAGGCTTGGTCCTCGCGATATCTTAACTTGTATTCAAAGGCTCCTTCCATGAAGGAGCTGGCGCGCGCTGTTTGCCGCAGGCCGAGGAGACGGCGAGGGAGAATGGCGTTCGCTTTATGAGGCCGGACTGCGCGACAGATAATCAGGCGCTGAACGAGTATGATGCGTCGATGACCCAAATTTTCAAAATAGGCTTGCAATTTGCGCCTAAATCGGGTACAATAAGCGGGTAGAATGTGATGACGGATGGAACTCATGCAATGCGAGGGTGTGAACCTTGTCAGGGCCGGAAGGCAGCAGCAATAAGCATTGTATCGTGTGTGCCGTGGGAATTTTCTGCCCCGAGCATTCTACGATTGCGCATGGACAGCGCCGACGAAAGTCGGCGCTTTTTTTTACATTTTTTTTATCTAACCGCAGAAGGACGGAGGATCTAAAGAGAATTACATGCGAGTTACATTAAAAAGTTACATACATATCATATGTGCGTTACGAAAGCGCGAAAAATATCGAAAATCCGAACGCTTTCAAAATTTAGGGGGGGTAAAGCGCGAAAAAGGTTGAAATGTAGGATAATCGGGCATATAATGAAATGGAATCGTTAGGCAATACAGGCAGAAAGATGGAAACAAAGGATGGCGAATATGCGGAAGCAAAGGTTACATGCAATCATTTTGTTTGTCCTGTTCATGATGCTCTGCGCCTGTGCGGCGGCGGAAGGACGCGTGGTGCGCGTGGCTTTTCTGGAACAGGAGGGCATGAGCTTCATCGGCCATACGGGCAAAATCACGGGGTATAATTTTGATTATCTCGAAAAGATTTCGGAATATACGGGCTGGCAGATTGAGTATGTGACATATCCCACGGCGGATTACAACGAGGTCGTCGGGCAGGCAATCGAGGATTTGCGGGCGGGCAGGGTGGATCTGTTCGGCCCGATGCTCAAGACTTCGCAGTCGCAGGACGCGTTTGAATTTCCGGAAAACAGCTACGGCACGGCGTATACCACGCTGTGCGCGCCGACGACGAGCCGCCTGCGCGAGACGAACATCCAGAGCGTGAAGCCGCTGCGCGTCGGCCTGTGGCAGCAGGCGGCGACCCGAAACAACGAGGTCGTCCATTATCTGGAAGCGGAAAGCATCGAGTATGAGCTTGTGTTTTACAGCAGCGCGGCGGAACAGGAGCAGGCGCTGATGAACGGCGAGGTGGATGTGATTTCCGGCCTGTCGCTTTCGCCGATTGCCAACACGCGCATCGTGGAGCAGTTTGCCGCGCGGCCGTATTATTTCGCCGCGACGAAGGGCGATACGGAATTGATCAAGGAGCTGGACGAGACGATCGCGCGCATCGATCTGGTGCAGCCCCAGCTTCAGGAAAAGCTCTACAACAAGTATTTCAAGCGGACGGAAGACGCCTATCCGATCACGGAGGAGCAGAAAAAGAACGTCGCCGCGATGAAGACGCTCAAAGTGCTCTGCGTGAAGGACGACGCACCGTATGTCTACGAGGAAAACGGCGAAGCGAAAGGCATGCTGGTTTCTATTCTCGACGACTTTGCCGAGCAGATGGGCATCAGAACCGAATACGCTTTCTGTGAGCGAAACGACGAGGAAGAACTGCTCGTCGCGCGGAAAAAATACGATATTGTGGCGGGACTGCCGTTTACGGCGGCGCTGTGCGCGAAGCTGGGCATTGTGCGCAGTGAGACGATTCTGGATTCCACGCTGGCCTATGCCCAAAATCCGATGGAAGAAAAGCGGGATACCGTGGCGACAGTGCGCGACGTGGAGGAACAGCTCGATCTGACCGGATTTAAGACCGTCGATTTTTACGACACGGCGATGGAATGCGTGCAGGCGGTGAAGGACGGTAAGGCGGACGTCGCCATCGGCGACCGTTCCTCGCTGAACTATTACATCTATGCCACAAACAGCGCGCTGACGATGAGCGCCATTTCCGGCGATGAGCAGAAAATCTGCGTGGCGATTTCGCGGGAATGCAGCGATGCGTTTTTCGAGACGTTCAATTACTACGTATACAGCCTGTCCAATCAGGATAAGACGCGGTACCTGAGCGAAGCGAACATGCAGAGCAGCGCGACAGCGCTCAGGCACTATGTCAGCGAGCACCCCGATCAGGCGGCGGGCGTCATCGCGGCTGCGACGCTGCTGCTGGTTTCGGCGATGTTCGCGCTGATTTATGCGCGGCAGATGGACCGCAAGAACGCCCAGCTGCGTGTGGCCAACGAGGCGAAAAACAATTTCCTGACCCGCATGGGGCACGACATCCGCACGCCGATGAACGGCATTCTGGGCATGATCGACCTGGCAGACAAACTGCCGGAGACGACTGAAACCATTCGGGATTATCACAAAAAGATCCGCGCGGCGACGGAAGAGCTGCTCAGCCTGGTCGGCGACGCGCTGGATATGAGCAAGCTTGAATCCAAAGAGGCGGCGTTTGAGCGGGAATCCGTTTCCCTGCGCGAGCTGCTGGAGGACTGCCGGGACAGGATGGAGCCGCGCGCCGCGCAGAGCGGCATTCTGTTCACGGCGGTGGGGCTGACCGATTTTGATCCGCCGCGCGTGATTGCCAGCCCGCGATACATGAACCGGATTCTTTCCAACGTGATTGGAAACGCCATCAAATACAACAAGCCCGGCGGCGCGGTCGGCTTGGCCGCGAAGATCGTCGATCAGACGGCGGACAAGGTGATCTGCGAATTCTGCGTAACGGACACGGGCCTCGGACTGACCATCGTCAAAAAGATCATCGATCAGGCGGGCGGCGACATCGAGGTCAACAGCAAGCTCGGCACGGGCACGACCGTGAAATGGACGCTGCCGTTTGAAATAGACAAGGCCTGTCAATCCGGCGAGGGGGACGAGTTCGATCTGACGGACATGCGTATTCTGGCGGCAGAGGACAACGAGCTGAACGCCGAAATCCTCCACCAGATGCTGGAAGAGGCCGGGGTGCGCACGACGATGGTCGCCAACGGCAAAGAAGCTGTGAACACGTTTGAATATTCGTCCATCGGCACGTATGATTACATTTTGATGGATATCATGATGCCGGAGATGGACGGATACGAGGCCAGCCGGCAGATCCGTGCGATCAACCGGCCTGACGCGAAGACCGTGCCCATTATCGCGCTGACGGCGAACGCCTTCACTGAGGACGCGCAGCGCGCCGCGGAAGCGGGCATGGACGCGCACATGACGAAGCCGTTTGATTTTGATAAGCTCAAGAAGTGCATGAGCGAAATTAAACAGAGCTGAAGGTCGCCGGCGTGAAGATGAGCGCGGCGACCTGATGCAGAGCCTGAAACATAGACACAGCCCGCGCGGGATCAGAACCTGCGCGGGCTGTGTTTGTATGGAAAAGTTTTGTTACATGCGAATCCAGCCGAAGGCGTTGGCGACGGAGCTGACGAGAATGATTGCCGCGAACAGCGGGCAGAGATAGCGGATCATCAGGTTGAACACGCGTTTGCGGCGGAAGCGCTCCTCACCGTGGCAGACTTCCTGCTCGACGGCTTTCACGCCTGCGACGCGTGAAACCAGCAGGCAGATCGCAATCGCCGCGATGGGCATCATGACCGAGTTGGTCAGAAAATCGAAGAAGTCCAAAAGCTGCATGCCCAGAATCGTGACGTTTGCCAGCGGGCCGTAGCTGAGCGAAGACAGGCTGCCCAGCAGAAGCATCACCACGCTCATCATCAGCGTCGCCTTGTGCCGGCTCCAGCCCAGTTCATCCTGGAAGGTGGAAACGGCGCTCTCCGTCAGCGCAATGGAGCTGGTCATCGCCGCGAATAGCACCAGCATGAAGAACAGAATGCCGACCGCCGAGCCGAGGCCCATGCTGTCAAACACTTTTGGAATGGTGATGAACATCAGCGAAGGCCCGGCTTGCAGCATGTTCGGATCGCCGCCGGAAAAGGCGAAAATCGCGGGAATGATCATCAGACCGGCCATCACGGCGATGGCGGTATCGAAGATTTCCACCGTCTCCGTCGAACCTTCGATGGAGACGCTTTTTTTCATATACGAGCCGAACGTGATCAAAATGCCCATTGCGATGGAGAGCGAATAGAACATCTGCCCCATCGCGGTGACGACGGTCATCCACGAAAAGTTTTCAAAATTCGGCACGAGGAAGTATTTCACGCCTGCCAGCGCGCCCGGACGCGTGACCGAATAGCCCGCAATCAGCACGGAGAGCACGACCAGAATCGGCATCATCAGCTTGGAGACGCGCTCGATGCCGTTGCGCACGCCCGCGTAGATGATCAGCAGCGTGGCCGCCGCAAAGACGATGAAACAAAGCTCCGTAGACAGCCCGCTGGAAATGAACGCGGAGAAATAGCCGTCGCCCGCGAGCGCGTGGCCGTTGCCCAGCAGGTATTCCGCCAGATACTTGATGACCCAGCCGCCGATGACCGAGTAATACGGCACGATGAGCATCGGGATGACGGCGTTGAGCCAGCCGCCCGCCGACAGCCAGCGCGACCTGCCGAAAGATTGGAATGCGCCGACCGGGCTTTTGCCGGTCATGCGGCCAATCGAGGTTTCCGCGACGATCATCGTATAGCCGAAGGTCAGCGCCAGAAGAATATAAATCAACAGAAAAATGCCGCCGCCGTATTTGGCCGCCAGATACGGAAAGCGCCAGATGTTGCCCAGCCCCACGGAGGCCCCGGCTGCGGAGAGCACAAACCCGATTTTGCCGGAAAATGTGCTTCGCGCGTGAGGATGCTTTTTCATGATGTCACACTCTTTCGTTCATATTAAATCCAGTGTAGCACACGGCGGGGAGAAAAGCAACCGGGGAAAGGGATGATAAAAAATGACGAGAAAAAGGAAAAAGATGAAAGTTTTAGATGCAGAAAAGCCGTGGGCCGAACCATTCGACCCACGGCTTTTTCATGTGAAAACGGGAAATTCTGTGAACGCCGCGCGGCGGGGGAAAACGCGCCGCACAGCCGTTCATCGGGCTTTTATTCAGCCATCAGGTTGGTCGCGGCGTTGCGGCCGGTCGTGATGACCTCGGAAATCGCGTTGCCGCCCAGACGGTTGCTGCCGTGGAAGCCGCCGGTGACTTCGCCCGCCGCATAGAGGCCGGGGATCACGGAACCGTCTTCCGCAAGCGCCTGATTCTTCACGTTGACCTTGATGCCGCCCATGGTGTGATGCACGGCCGGCGCACGCTTGCAGGCGTAGAACGGTCCTTCCATCTCAAGCGCAGCGTTATCCGGGAAGACCACGCGGCCGCACTCCGGATCGTTGCTCTCGGCGACATACTTGTTGAAGTTGGTGCAGGTCTCCACAAACGTATCGACCGGGCAGCCGATCTTCTCGGCCAGCTCTTCGAGGGTATCCGCCTGGACGACCGCGCCGGAAGCGATCAGGTCGGTGAGGTAGAGGTGATAGTTGTTCTTGTAGTCGCTGTCCATGCGGCTGTTCTGGAAGGTGGAAATGACGTAGCAGTAGGAGCCGGTCTGTTCCAGAATCGCCTTGGCGAGCACGTCGCGGCGGGAGGACTCGTTGACAAAGCGCTTGCCCTCCTGATTGACGTACATATTCGTGCCTTCGCCGATGATGTTGCTGGTGCTGCCGGTCACAGGATCGGCCAGCGGGAGAAGCTGAATCTGGCCCATGCCGATCAGCGCGGCGCCGATTTCCTTCGCCATGACGATGCCGTCGCCGGTGATCGTCGGGGCGTTGGTGGTCGGGACGGCCTCGGTCAGGTTGCCCCAGATTTCGTCGTATTCCTGACGCATTTCGACGTTCGCGCTGAAACCGCCGCTGGCGATGATGACGCCCTTGTTCGCGCTGACGGTGTAAGGCGTTCCGTCCACAGTGGAAACGCCGGTCACGCCGACCACGCGGCCCGCGTCATCCTTCACCAGATGCTCGGCGCGGCACTCGAAGACGGTGGTCACGTCCAGTTTTTCGTTCTGGATGGCGTCGCTGATGACGTGGATGAAGCCCTGACCGCTGGCATAGGTATCGGAGGCTTTGCAGCGCATCCAGATCGAGCCGACGATGGCGACGGTTTTCTTTTTCCACGTGAAGCCATGGTCGCTCAGCCAGTTCATGGAATCGACATCGCCGTAGCACATCATCTCGATCAGCTCGCTGTCGCCGAGATAATCGCCGCCGTCATAGGTCTGGATCATGTGCAGTTCGGGGGAGTCGAACAGATACTCGTGACCCGCGGCCAGGTGCTCGGCATACTGCTCTTTCACCTTGGCCTGCCAGGAAGCCATGCGCTCGTCCTTCGGCTCAAGGGAGATGTAACGCTCGATCTCCTCTTTCTGGCCGTCAGTCAGAGACGCATACTGGAGATAATCCGGGTGAGCCGCCTGATAGTAGCCGCCCGAGAGGATGGTGTTGCCGCCGTAGGCCGCGCCCTTTTCCAGAATGATGACGGAAGCGCCTTCCTCAGCAGCCGTCAGCGCCGCGGCAAGGCCCGCGCCGCCGCCGCCGACAACCACAACGTCGGCGGAGAGTTTGACTTCTTCGCCCGCAACCTTTTCAACCGGGACGGCCTTGAGCGCGTCCACGTCGCCGCCGGCCTGCTTCACAGCGTCGGCCACGGCTTCAAGGATGCCGTTGGAGGTGAAGGTCGCCGAAGTCGCGACGTCCACGCCCAGGGACTGATACTTCACGATTTCCGCGGGGATCTTTTCGACAGCCGCGTCGCAGACGCCGGGTGTGTCGTTGCAGGAAACCACTTCGATGCCGGTGATCGTGTCCGCATCAAAGGTGACGGCTACCTCGATCTTGTCGAGCATGCCGGTGCCGGTTCCCGTGTATGTGCCTGTCGTGTAGGCCAGCGCCGGAACGGCGGAGACCAGCATCATCAGACAGAGCAGCCAAGTCAGCAGTTTCTTCATGTTGTTTCCCTCCGTAAACAAGATTGTGAAGGATATAACCTTCTCTGCCTATTTTATACACCTTCAACCGGGTTGAATGTCAAACAAAAAACAAAAAAGCGGAAAAATCCGCTTTTTCGTTAAATGAGATGCAAAAGGCGCTCAGCGCATGGGCCGGACGGGCAGCCAGACCTCGTAAAACCGTTCATAATCCGGCTCTTTTCGCTTGGTGGTGACCACCATGCGCGTAAACGCGTCCGCCGTGGGGACGAGCCGGTTTTCGCGAGCGAAGTCCAGAAGCGGGGTGAGCATATGAATCGGAACGGAATCTTCCCCAACCACCTTGAGGATGGTGTGAACGGCGGGCGAAGCGGGAAAGCACTCGACCAGCTCGTCCATGCACACGCCGCAGTAGCGCGCATCCTCTTCCAAAATGCCGTAGCCGCAGAAATAATCCTGCTCGGCGCGCTGAATGGATTCCAGCGGAAATTTCAGGCTGACGAAGGAAAAAGGCGCAAAGGACGCCCACAGCGCCAGCAGATCTTCCCGCGCGTCGCCGGAAAGCAGCTCGTCGTTGTGGCGATAATCCACACGGAACATGCCGGGGTGCTGCACGACGGAGAGACGGTTGATCTCGCGTTCGCAGGTGGACATGACTTCGTTCAGGTCGTTCAGGCGGTTGAGCATGCGAAGGTTGTAATCGGTCTGTTTTTTGAGCCATTTTTCCTGCTTGACGAGCAGCGCGTGCGTTTCGGCCACGCTGTTGCAGTTGATGGCGTCGGCGGCCTCTGACAGGGAAAGGCCGAAGCAGGAATAGGAACGGCAGCGCAGCAGCGTGCCGATATCCAGAACGTGGAAGGTGCGGTAGCCGTTTTCGTTTTTCTGCGGATGGACGATGCCTTTGCGTTCGTAGGTGCGGATGGTTTCGGTGGACAGCTCCAGAAGCTTTGAAATTCGGCCGATTGGGTAGCGCATAGGTGTTCTCCTTCTGAAAGGCGGGGCAGGTTCCGCTTGCGTTTCGGCCAAAGCCCGGCACAGCGGTCAGACTGCGTGTTTTTCAGCTGCAAAATGGGAAAAAAATTTGGTTTCATTTTAGTTATTTTTAGGTGATTTGTCAAGGCGGGAAAGACGAAAAAAGGTCGTCAGGCTTTAAACCTGACGACCTTTGGAAGGGGACGAAATTACTTGCTCGCCGCGGAGGCATTCGCGCCCGCGAGACGGCCGCTGGTCAGGGCGAAGCCCAGGCCGGTGCCTTCGATGTTGACGTAAGCCGCAACGCTCATGCCGGAAACGTTGTTGCCGGTGGCGTACAGGCCGGAAATCGGGGTGTTGGTGCTGTCCACAACCTGGAGCAGCTCATTGGTGTTCACGCCGCCCAGCGCGCCGAGCACCGCGTTATAGCCCTTGGTGACATAGAACGGGCCTTCCTCAACCGTCCAGAGGAGATCCTCGGCAGACTTGAAGAACTGGTCGTCCTTGCCGGCCTTGACATAGCCGTTGTAGGTGTCGATGGTGTTCTGGAGATCCTCGACGGAGCAGCCGATGAACGCGGCGGCCTCTTCGATGGTGTTGGCCACGATGCCGTCGCCGGTAGCGGTCAGGGTCTCGAAGTCGCGCAGGAACGCGTCCTTATCGATCGGGGCATGGTAGATGGTGCGCTCGCCGTCCTCGCCGATGATGCCGTTCTGATCCCAGTAGTGAATCCAGGAGCCGGTGTTCTCATAGGAAGCGTCCGCCCAGCGATCCACGGTCGCCTGATCGACGATGGTGTAGGCATAGCCGCCCTGCGCCAGCACGGCGGAGGAATACTCGACGGTATCCTTGAGCAGGTCTTCGTTCATGAAGCGCTTGCCCTGATTGTTGACCCACAGGCACGGGGTATTCATGGTCAGCTCGGTGGCCACTTCCAGATCGCGGCTCTTCGGGCCGACGCCGTGGTTCATGGTCAGCAGCTCGCCCTTGGCCGCGCCGACGGCATACATCATTTCCAGACCGCTGCCGTCGCAGCCGCCCATGATAGAAACGTTGTCATACGCCGTGCCGAGCGCCTCGCGCATCATGCTCTCGTTGCCCGCGAAGGAGCCGGTGGAGACGATGACGGCCTTGGCGTTGACGGTCAGCTGGCTGCCGTCTTCCCTGGTGCACACAGCGCCGACGACCGCGCCCGCCTCATCGGTGAGCAGCTGGGTGGCGGTGGTGTTCCAGCGGATATCCACGCCGTTCTTATCCAGATACTCCTGGAAGTGGACGAACGGCTGGGTGTTGTTCCAGCGGTGATAGATGATGGTCTCGTCGAAGTGCGCAACCTGCTGAGCGGTCTTGCTCAGGTAGACGTTGATGTCGTGGTCGAGCAGGTACTGAACGGTGTTCTTCGCCTCGCCCACGAAGGTGCGGATCAGCGCGGCGTTGCCCAGCTCGTTGCTCTGCTCCATGTACTTGTTGAACCAGTATTCCTCGTCGGAACCGAGGTCGTCGCCATAGCGCTCCTGCTGAAGCGTGGTGCCGATGGCGAACATGCCCTGCGCGGCGTTGCCCATGCCGCCCAGAGTCGTGGAGGATTCCACGCCGATGACCTTCGCGCCGTTCTCAGCGGCGGAAAGCGCGGCGGTGGTGCCGGAAGCGCCCATGCCGATGACCAGCACGTCGCAGTCGGCGACTTCGTCCTCACCCTTGACGACTTCGGCCTTCTCAAAGGTCAGGCCCGCCTGCGCAAGCGCGGCGGCCGCGGCTTCGATGACGGCGTTGGAAGTCAGGGTCGCGCCGGAGACGGTATCGACATACGGCGTCTGATTCGCGACGATCGCTTCGCAGAGCTGCGGCATGGCCGCGCCGCCCAGCGCGGGCGTCTCGCTGATGCCGGCAGCCTCAGCCGCGGCGATCTTGCCGTCTTCAACGGTAACAGTGACCGTCACGTCGCCGCCAAAGCCCTTGGCGGAGGCGGAGTAGGTCTCGGCGCTGGCCATCGCCGCGCCAAAGATCATGGCGGAAGCGAGCACGGCGCTGAGCGCAGTCTTCATGTTCTTCATGAAAAAATACCCCTTTTTCTTTTTTGCGACAGGGGAGAGGAGGTCTTCCCTGCGTTTGTGAATAGATTATCACGACGCATTTGGAAAGAAAAGGGATTTTGCGCGGTTGGTCGTTTTTCGTGTCTAATTGGCACGTCAAGCCGCTTTAGCTCCCGGCGGCGGGAAGCAGCACATTGACGACAAACAGACGGTTTTCGTCGGAAAGCGTCATTTCGCCGCCCAGATGGTGGACGCAGTCGCGCACGCTGCGCAGACCGTAACCGTGCGCGTTGGCATCCGCTTTGGTGGTGGAAAAGCCGCCGCCCGCGTGGCGGCGTTCGCCCTGATAGCGGTTTTCCGTGCGGATGACGAGCAGATTGCCGCGCAGATTGGTGCGCAGGGTGACGGTTTTATCCTCTCCATCCGGCAGGGCGGACACGGCTTCGATGGCGTTGTCGAGCAGGTTGCCGTAGAGCGTGCACAAATCCGGGCCGGACAGGGCGCAGAGCGCGCCGATGGCTTCCTGCGAAATACAGGGAATGAGCGACGCGCCGACGCGGCTGCACTCGTCCATTTTCTGCGCCAGCAGCACGTCCAGCACCGGACAGCCGGAAATTTTTCGCACGGCGACGGGCGCAAAGCGGTGCGTCAGCGCGGCGATGTAATCCGCCGCCTCCTTTGAGCCGCCCATCGCCGCCAGCGTGGCGAGATGGTTGCGCATGTCGTGGCTGAGCTTGTTGATGTTGTCGATCTGCTGCTGGTGCTGTGCCATCTGCGCTTCCAGCCGCTCAAGGGTCATGTGCTCGTGTTCGGCGCGGCGCTCCCGATCGATGCCCGCCACCAGCCGGTTGGAGAGCAGGGAGACGGCGACAGCCAGCAGGCACACCAGAAAGCACAGCGCGCTCATTGCGCCGGAATAGCTCACGTCGCCGATCATGAACGAGCGGTATTGCAGGCTTTTGACATACAGATACGGCACGGCGGGCAGGAAAATGAGCGCGGCCATCGTGCGGTTCATCCGCCTGTCGTGCGGCGCGCAGGCCGTTTGGCGGAGCGCCAGACAGCAGAGGGCTTGCAGCGCCATCAGCGGAAGGGTGAGCATCAGCTGATCCAGTGCGCTGCTTTCCATGCGGAAGGATTTGAGAAACGGGAGTATGTCCCACAGCAGGGACTTGCACATATCCAGCGACAGGTGAAACACCAGCGAACTGTTGAGCATCTGCGTCAGCGGCAGGTCATACAGCGTGAAACCCGTCAACGCCACGGCGGCAAAGTGCAGCAGGATGTTGAGCACCATACCCGGCAGGCTCTGGCCGACGCGGAGCGCGGCGAACGCAAACGCCATCGCGACGCAGAAAAGCAGGCGAAGCGCGCGGCGGGACGGCGTGTCACATCGGCGGGCGAGCCCCTGATGCGCGTAGGGACGCAGAAAGAGAAGCAGCGCCGCAAGCTCCAACGCGCCGTAGAGCAGGGCGACCGCAAGAACGGGCAGAGTCATAGCTGTTCCCCCATAAAGCTGGTCAGCGCCTTGAGAAAGTCGCGCTTTTTGTGGCGGCTGACGGGCAGAATATCGCCGCCGATCGTTACGTCGCACCCGCTGATGCGATCCACATGGGCGAGAGAGACGAGGCAGGCGTTATGAATGCGGAAGAACGCGTTTTCCGGCAGATGGCTTTCCAGCGCCGAGAGCGTCATGCGCAGATCGAGCGTTTCACAGACCGTGTGCAGGCGGACTTTGCGCCCGTAGGTTTCGGCGTAGAGAATGTCGCGCACGGGGACAACGGCGGTCGTGTCCTGCGTGTGCAGCGTCAGCGCGGCGGGCGCGGCCGGGCCGAGACGGCGCAGCGCTTTATCCAGCAGGTCATCCAGCCGATTTTCCGTGATCGGCTTGACCAGAAAATCCAGCGCGGCGACGGCATATCCGTCCAGCGCGCGGGCGACCAGATTGGTACAGAAGACGATGAGCACGCGCTCGTCCCGCTCGCGGATGCGGTGCGCCGCGTCCATGCCGCTCAGGCCGGGCATGTCGATATCCAGAAGGAGCAGATCGACGCCCGGCGCATAGGCGTCCACAAGCGCCTGTCCGTCTTCAAACGCGCGCAGTTCGCATGCCACGCCGCGCGCGGCGCAGACCTGCCGCAAAAGCGCGGCCAGATGTTCCCGCTGAGGCGCTTCGTCCTCCGCCAGCCAGATTTGCATGCGCGCCGCCTCCCCATCCGTTTAAACTGCGATTATCGTATCATATTACAGCGCGAAAATCCACTGTAAACCGCTTTTTCCCGCGAAAGCCGCTTTTCAAGCCCTGTGCGATGCGGTATAATGAATCGAAAATCGACGCGCCGGACGATGGCCGATCCGGGCGCGCGGAGAAAACGAAAGGCGCAAAGCTTTTACAACCAGGAGTCTGAACATGACGGAAACGGAACTGAAAGAGACGATTGCCCGGATCGCTTCGCCGGATGAAGCGGCGCGGGCGGCGGCGCACGCGCATTGGGCGAAGCTGGCCAAGCCGCTCGGCGGCCTTGGGCGGCTGGAAACGATGATCGAGGACGCGGCGGCGCTGACCGGGCGGGAAGACATCGTCGTGAGTCGGCGCGCGGTGTTTGTGCTCTGCGCGGATAACGGCGTGGTGGCGCAGGGCGTGAGCCAGACGGATCAAAGCGTGACGCGCGCCGTGGCGGAAAACCTCGCGCGGCACACCACGAGCGTCTGCCGGATGGCGGAGACGGCGCACTGCGACGTTGTGCCCGTGGATATCGGCATGGCGGGGGAGAAGGTGCGCGGCGTGCTGGACAGGCGCATTGCAGACGGCACGGCGGATTTCACGCAGGGGCCCGCGATGACGCGCGCGCAGACAATCGGCGCGATTGAGGGCGGCATGCGGCTCGTCAGGGATTGGAAAGCGAAGGGTTATACCCTGCTGGCGACGGGCGAAATGGGCATCGGCAATACGACGACGTCCAGCGCCGTGGCGGCGGCGCTTTTGGGTCAGCCCGTGGAGCGCATGACCGGGCGCGGCGCAGGCCTTTCCGACGCGGGGCTGGCGCGCAAAATCGACGCCATCCGGCGCGGCATAGCGGTCAATCGGCCGAAGGCCGACGATCCGCTGGATGTTTTGGCCAAGCTGGGCGGGCTGGATATCGCCGGACTCTGCGGCATGTTTCTGGGCGGCGCGATCCATGGCATTCCGATTGTGATGGATGGCTTTATCAGCGGCGTGGCGGCGCTGTGCGCGGCACGCCTGTGCCCGAACGCGGGCAAGGCGGCGTTTGCCAGCCACGCGTCCTCCGAACCGGCGGCGCGGCTTGTGCTGGAGGCGCTGGGCAAACAGCCGCTCATCACGGCGGACATGCACCTGGGCGAGGGGACGGGCGCGGTCGCGTCCATTCCGCTGTGGGATATGGCGCTGGCCGTCTATCAAAACTGCTATTCGTTTGCGGAGGGCGGCATCGAGCCGTATACCCCGCAATGCTGACGCTGGTTGTCGGCGGTTCGGCCAGCGGCAAGAGCGCGTTTGCAGAGCGGCTCGCCGTGCAAAGCGGCCTGCCGCGCTTTTACGTGGCGACCATGCGTGTCTGGGACGCGGAGAGCGAGAAGCGCGTGGCGCGCCATCGGGCCATGCGGCGGGAAAAGCGGTTTGAAACGCTGGAATGCCCGCTGCATCTGGAAAAACTGGACATGCCGGCGCGCGGAACGGCGCTGCTGGAGGACATGGGCAACCTGGCCGCCAACGAGTTGTATGACGCAGACGGCGCGAAGGCGGATGCGGTTTCGGCGATTCTGCGCGGCGCGGACAGGCTGCGTGCCCAATGCGCGCATCTGATTATCGTGTCGAACGAGGTGTTTCGCGGCGGGGCGGATTATGCGGGCGATACGGACGCGTATTTGCTGGCGCTGGCGCAGATCAACAACGCGCTGGCGGCGCGGGCGGAGAACGTCTGCCGCGTTGTCTGCGGCATACCCAAATGGGTGAAGGGAGGAAACGGGCTTGGTCGTGCTTGAAACCGTCTGCGTGGCGTTTGCGATGTTTTCCGCGCTGCCCGTGCCGCATGTAGACTGGAACGAACGGAACATGCGCTATGCGATGGCGGCGTTTCCGCTCGTCGGCGCGGTCATCGGCGCGCTGTGGTGCGTCTGCGGCCTGCTCCCCCTGCCGGATATGCTGAAGGCGGCGGGCTTCTGCCTGATTCCCGTCGCGGCGACGGGCGGCATTCATCTGGACGGTTTTGCGGATACGTCCGACGCGCTTTCCAGCTATGGCGACAGGGAAAAGAAGCTGGCGATTCTCAAAGACCCGCACTGCGGCGCGTTCGCGGTGATCCGCCTGTGCGGCTATTTCGTGCTGTATTTCGCGCTCTGCGCCTGTCTGCGCTTTACGCCGCGCGTGGGCGCGGTCTGGACGCTGGCGCTCGTGCTGGAACGCGCCTTATCCGGCTATGCGGTTGCGACGTTCCCGATGGCGAAGAACACGGGGCTGGCGCACACGTTCGCCACGGCGGCGGATAAGCGGCGCGTGCAGATCGTCCTGCTGGCGGTGAGCGTCTGCGTCGGCGCGGGCATGGCGCTGCTGGGCGGCGGGCTGCTTGCGCTGGCGGCGCTGGCTGTCCTTTGGCGGTATCGCGCCGTGGCGGCGAAGCAGTTCGGCGGCATTACGGGCGATCTGGCGGGCTGGTTTTTGCAGCGCGCAGAGCTTGTCATGCTGGCGGCACTGCTGATTTCGGAGGGGTGGATCGGGTGATTTTCATCACAGGGCCGCTGTACAGCGGCAAGCGGACGTTCGCCGGAAAACTCGGCGGGCGGCAGATTTTCGACGTGCAGAATCTCGCGGCTCAGGCCGACGATTTGGAGTGGCTGGCGGACGAGCTGGCGGCGGATTACGACGTGACGGCGGCGACGGAAATCGGCGGCGGCATTGTGCCGATGGACGCGGGCGAGCGGCGCGCGCGGGAGGCGGCCGGGCGGCTGGCCTGCCTGCTGGCGGCGCGCGCGGACACGGTGATCGAGATGTTTTGCGGCATTCCGACCGTGCTCAAGGGGGACATGCCATGCTGATTGTGCTGCTCCGTCACGGCCAGACGGCGTATAACGAGCAGCGCCGCTATCAGGGCGCGGCGGATGTGCCGCTCTCGCCAGCGGGAAGAGCCGCGCTGAAAAAGGCCGATTTTGAGACGGAAACTGTCTATGTCACCCCGCTGTGCCGAACGGCGCAGACGGCGCGGATTCTCTTTCCGCATGCGCGGCAGATCGTCGTTCCGGCTTTGCGGGAGATGGATTTCGGCGTTTTTGAGGGGCGCACCTATGACGAAATGAAGGACGACGCGGCTTATTGCGCGTGGCTGGATTCCGGGTGCGAAAGCGCCTGCCCGAATGGGGAAAGCAAGGCGGTTTTCTGCAAGCGGGTCTGCCGCGCGTTTGAAAAGCTGGCGGACGAGGCGCTTGCGCGCGGAGACGAGCGGCTGGTCATCGTCGCGCACGGCGGCACGCAGATGGCGGCGCTGAGCCGCTTTGCCGAGCCGCATCGGGACTATTACAGCTGGAATGCGCCGCCTGCGGGCGGCTTTGTGTTGAGCGCCGACGAATGGCGCGCGCGGCGGGCGCTGCGCGTGATAAAGACCGTTGGCTATGCGGAGGAACGGACATGAACATTCTGTATGCGATGCTGGGCGGCTTTGCGCTGGACTGGCTTTTTGGCGACCCGGCGTGGCTGACGCATCCCGTGGTCATCATGGGTAAAGCCATCAGCGCGCTGGAACGGGCTTTGCGCGCGCGCCTGCCGAAAACGCCAAGGGGCGAACGGTTGGGCGGGCTGACGCTGGCGATTGTGCTTCCGGTCGGCACGCTGCTGCTGACGGGCGGCGTCTGCCGGGTGCTGGGCGCGGTTCATCCGCTGCTTGGCTTTGCGGTCGAGCTGCTCTGGTGCGCGCAGGCGCTGGCGGCGACCGGGCTCGCCCAGGAGAGCACGAACGTCTACCGCCAGCTGGAAAAGGACGACCTGCCCGCGGCGAGAAAGGCGGTCAGCCGCATTGTCGGCCGGGACACGGAGAAGCTGACGCGCGAGGGCGTGACGAAAGCGGCGGTGGAGACGGTCGCCGAAAACGCGAGCGACGGCGTGATCGCGCCGCTGTTTTACATGATGCTCGGCGGCGCGCCGTTGGCGCTGACCTATAAGGCCGTCAACACGATGGACAGCATGGTGGGCTACAAAAACGAGAAATACCTGAATTTCGGGCGCGCGGCGGCCAAACTGGACGACGCGGCGAACTACCTGCCCAGCCGGATTGCGGCGCTCTTGTGGATTGCCGCGGCGGCGCTGACGGGAAACGACGCGAAAGGCGCGTGGCGCATCTGGCGGCGCGACCGGCGCAACCACGCCAGCCCGAACAGCGCGCAGACGGAAAGCGCCTGCGCCGGGGCGCTGGGCGTTCAGCTGGCCGGGCCGGCGACCTATTTCGGCGAATACTACGACAAGCCGACCATCGGCGACGCGGCGCGCGCGATCGAGCCGAAGGACATTCTGCGGGCCAACCGGATGATGCGCGTCGCCAGCGTGCTGGGGCTGATTGCCGCGACGGGGATCAGACTGATGATAGGAGTTTGACAGATGAAACTGGTACATGGCGGCGACACAGTCGGCTATCGGGAACGATACGGACATGACGCTTTGGATTTTTCGGCGAACGTCAGCCCGCTGGGTGTGCCGGAAGCGGTGGCGCGCGCCATCGGCGAGGCGGCGTTTCAGGCGGATCAATACCCCGATCCGCTCTGCCGCGCACTGACTGCGGCGCTGAGCCAGACGGAGGCTGTGCCCAAAGCGTGGATTCTCTGCGGAAACGGCGCGGCGGATTTGATTTTCCGGCTGGCTCTGGCGGAAAAGCCCAAGCATGCGCTGGTTCTCGCGCCGACGTTCGCCGAATACGCGGCGGCGCTGGAAACGGTCGATTGCGAGATTCATCGGCATATGCTGCGTGAAGAAAACGATTTTGCGCTGACGGACGACGTTTTGAATGCGATTGAGCCGCCCATCGACAGGGTGTTTCTCTGCCAGCCGAACAACCCGACGGGTCAGGCCGCGGACAGGACGCTCATGCGGCGGATTCTGGCAAAGTGCGAGGCCGTCGGCGCGCGGCTGGCAGTGGACGAGTGCTTCCTCGACTTTCTGCCGGATGGCGAAGCATGGACGATGAAGCCGGAGCTGGCGGCGCACCCCGGTCTGTTTATTTTAAAGGCGTTTACAAAGCTCTACGGCATGGCGGGCGTTCGGCTGGGCTACGGTCTCTGCGCAGACGAGGATTTGCTTGCGCGAATGCGGCGCGCGGGTCAGCCGTGGGCCGTTTCGTCTTTGGCGCAGACGGCGGGACTGGCGGCGCTTGGGCAGACGGAATATGTCGCGCAGGTCCGGACGCTGATAGAGACGGAGAGGCCGTATCTGCTGGAGGGGCTGCGGGCGCTGGGGCTGCGCGTGATCGAAGGCAGGGCCAACTATCTGCTCTTCCGGGCGGATGAAACGCTGGGAGAGCGGTTGGAAAAACTCGGCGTGGTCGTTCGGAGCTGCGGCAACTATCCGGGGCTGGACGACAGCTGGTACAGGACGGCGGTGCGCACGCGGCGAGAAAACGACGCGCTTCTGGCGGCGCTGCGGGAGGCGATGGCATGAGCAGAGCGAAGCGGATCATGGTGCAGGGGACGATGAGCGGCGCGGGCAAGAGCTTGCTCTGTGCGGCGCTGTGCCGCATTTTTGCGCAGGACGGATACCGTGTCGCGCCGTTCAAGAGCCAGAACATGGCGCTCAACAGTTTTGTCACCCGCGACGGGCTGGAAATGGGGCGCGCACAGGTCGTGCAGGCTCAGGCGGCGGGCATCGAGCCAGACGTGCGCATGAACCCGATTCTGCTCAAGCCGAGCAGCGACACGGGCAGTCAGGTGATCGTGGGCGGCGAGGTGCGCGGGCAGATGAGCGCGGCAGACTATTTCAAGATGAAGCGGCAGCTCATTCCCGATATTCTCGCCGCGTTCAACAGCCTGAGCGAGGATGTGGACATCGTCGTCATCGAGGGCGCGGGCAGTCCGGCGGAAATCAACCTCAAGGCGGACGACATCGTCAACATGGGGCTGGCAAAGCTGGTGGACGCGCCGGTGCTGCTGGCGGGCGACATCGACCGGGGCGGCGTGTTCGCCCAGCTTTACGGCACGGTGGCGCTGCTTGAACAGGAGGAGCGCGCGCGCATTGCGGGGCTGGTTATCAACAAGTTCCGCGGCGACGTGGAGATTCTGCGGCCCGGGCTGGCGATGCTGGAGGAAAAGACGGGCCTGCCCGTTCTGGGCGTTGTGCCGTATCTGCACGTGGAGATCGAGGACGAGGATTCGCTTTCCGAACGGCTGAATGCGAACCGCGCGGTTAAGCCGCTGGATGCGGCGGTCATCCGCCTGCCGCACATCAGCAATTTCACGGATTTCATGCCGCTGGAGCAGCACGAGCTGCTCGGCGTCCGCTATGTGCAGCGGGCGCGGGAGCTGGGGCGGCCCGATCTGGTGATTCTGCCGGGCACGAAAAACACGATGGAGGATTTGCTCTGGCTGCGGCAGAACGGGCTGGAAGCGGCGGCGCTCAAGCTGGCGCACGCGGGCACGCCGATACTCGGCGTATGCGGCGGCTACCAGATGCTGGGGCAGACGCTTGACGATCCGCAGGGCACGGAGAGCGGCAGGCCGATGGCGCTCTCCGGGCTGGGTCTTCTGCCGACGCGGACGGTGTTCGACGCGCAGAAGCGGCGCATGCAGGTGCGCGCGGCCGCACAGGGCGAACTGTTCGGCGGGGCAAGGCTGACGGGTTACGAGATTCACAACGGGCGGACGGAAGTCGGCGGCGCGCCGTTTTGCGTGCTGGAAGATGGAACGCCGGAGGGATGCGTCAACCGGAATGTGTTTGGCACCTATCTGCACGGCTTATTTGACAGCGGCGAGCTGACGGGCGCGCTGGTCAGGATGCTGTGCGCGCGTAAGGGGATTTCGCCGACGCAGACGCAGCTGATGTCGATGGCGGATTATCGGCAGCAGCAGTTTGATTTGCTGGCCGACGGCGTGCGGCAGGCGCTCGACATGGGCGCGGTTTACCGCGCGATAAACACGGCTTGAGGCCGCTCTCGCTTCCGCCAAAGTCTTATACACGCGGAAAACGGATTGCAGTCTTCAGCAAAGAGAAAAAAGGGTCTGTCTCAAAATGATTTTAGAGAATCATTTTGAGACAGCCCTTTTTTTAGCGCATGGAAAACAACGGCCGGTTGGCCGAGCGGGCAGAAGCTTGAAGTTTTACAAGAATTTGGCAGGTATAATGATGGAGCGAGAGCGCAAGCCATCAGACCATTTGTCTATCCATTACAGAAAATTTGCCGAAATTCAAACGAAAATACTTGAATGCTTCCGGCGTTTCGACTATAATAAACAAAGTTATTGCCTAAAAATTCATTTTCGGAGGTCATCTATGGGAAACAATGCCATCGTCGGCCAGAGCGGCGGCCCGACATCCGTCATCAACGCCAGCCTTGCGGGCGTGTTTCAGGCATGCGTCATGCGCGGCGCGAACCGCGTTTACGGCATGCTCAACGGCGTGGAGGGATTGCTGAATGAGCGCGTCACCGATTTGAGCGCGACGCTTGGCTCTTCGCTTGAAATTGAACTGCTCAAGCGCACGCCGTCCTCCTATCTGGGCAGCTGCCGCTACAAACTGCCGGACAGTCTGGAACATCCGGAGGTCTATGAAAAGCTGTTTGCCATTCTCAAAAAGCTGGATATCGGCTATTTCTTCTATATTGGCGGCAACGACAGTATGGATACCATCTGCAAGCTGAGCGATTACGCCAAGCGCGTCGGCAGCGACATCCGCTTCATGGGCGTGCCCAAAACCATTGACAACGACCTCATGCACACCGATCACACGCCCGGCTATGGCTCGGCGGCGAAATACATCGGCGTGGTGATGAAAGAAATCATCCGCGATGCGACGGTGTACGGCACGAATTACGTCACCATCGTGGAGATCATGGGCCGCAACGCCGGATGGCTGACCGCCGCGGCGGCGCTGGCACGCGGCGAAGACTGCGAAGGCGTGAACATGATCTGCCTGCCGGAAGTGCCGTTCCATGTGGAGAACTTCATCGACAAGGTGGAACGCATGCAGCGGGAGAGCAAATCCGTCGTCATCGCCGTGAGCGAGGGTGTCAAGCTGGAAGATGGGCGCTATGTCTGTGAGCTTTCCGACGACGCGCACTTTGTAGATGCTTTCGGCCACAAGAGCCTGACCGGCACGGCGCGCTATCTGGCCAATCAGGTGGCAGGCAAGCTCAAGACCAAGACGCGCTCCATCGAGCTGTCCACGCTCCAGCGCTGCGCGGCGCACGTCTCCAGCCGCACGGACATCACCGAGGCCTATCAGGTCGGCGGCGCGGCGGCAAAGGCGGCGTTTGAAGGGCATACGGGCGAAATGGTTGCGCTCGACCGCATTTCCAACGACCCGTATCAGTGCACGACGCATTTGGTGGACATCCACAAGATCGCCAACTTTGAAAAGAAAGTGCCGTTGGACTGGGTGAACGCCTATCACACGGACATGGGGCCGGAGTTCCTGCAATACGCCCGTCCGCTGATTCAGGCGGAGCTGACCCCGGTGTACATCGACGGCCTGCCGAGGCATATCTTCATGAAGTAAGCGGACTCCTTCAGTCACGGCTTCGCCGTGCCAGCTCCCTCGAAGAGGGAGCCTTTGGTACGATTAAAGCACAAACTCTATCAAACCAGGTAGAGCTTGTGCTTGTTTTTATTTAGGCTCCAATAGCGCAAGAATAATGCCTCCCTCTCAGAGGAAGACGGCTGCCGGAAGGCAGACGGAAGAAGTTATACAGCATATGATTCAAAACGCCGTTTATTTTCTGTTAAAGAAATCAAATCACGTGTCAAAAAATGACAACATCGCTATGAAAGCGGCGCCCGTTCACATAAAATTAAGATATCAGACGGCCGACGGAGAAAAGGCCAAACAAAGGAGGAAATTGTGTTATGCAAACGGGCAAAGCTGGGGGAGGGGGAACGCCCATGAACAAAGGAGGATTTGCATCTGCGTTGGTCAGGCTCAACCACATCACGCACAGAATCGTGCTGTTCATCGCGCAGGCCTCCATTCTGGCGATGGTAGCCATTGTGACGCTGACGGTCATTCTGCGTTATTGTTTCAACACGGGGCTGTCCTGGGCGGAAGAAGTGCCGCGCCTGCTGGTGACGGTATTTGCTTTCATCGCCTGCGCCATCGGCGTGCGCGACCACATGCACGTCGCGGTGAACGCGATCTACAACAAGTTTCCGGTCGGAGGAACGGCGCGCAAGGCGCTTGATAACCTGACGGATATCGTGGTGCTGCTGTGCGGCCTGTTCATGCTCATCAGCGGCGGCGCGCGCACGGCGAAGCTCTTCACCCTGCCGGGCGTATTGCCGATCACGGGCATTTCGACCGCGTGGCAGTATCTGCCGATTCCGGTCGCGGGCTTTGTGATGAGCTTTGATTCCGTTCTCTTTCTGACGGGTATTGTATCCCGCGACGACCTGCTCTATTCCGAGCCGGAAGTGGATTTCACCGATGAAGCGGCCGTTGCCGCCATGACGAAGGAGGCGGAGAAGAAATGACGACCGCGACATTGGCCGGTTTGGTTTTGATCGGCGGATTTGTGCTCTTGCTGCTGCTGCGTGTGCCGATTTCCTTTGCGATGCTGCTCTCAACGCTGGGCAGCGCGATGGTGACGGGCACGAACTTCTCCGTGCTGGTTCGCCAGATGGTGGACGGCGCGAACAACTTTTCGCTGCTCTCGATTCCGTTTTTTATCGTGATGGGTGAATTCATGAGCGCGGGCGGCATATCCGAAAAGATCGTCGATCTGGCGAATCTGGCGGTGGGCCGTTTTCGCGGTGGCCTGGCTTACGTGAACGTGCTGGACTCGATGTTCTTCGGCGGCATTTCCGGTTCGGCCGTGGCGGACGTGTCTTCGCTGGGCACGATCGTCATCCCGATGATGGTGAAACAGGGCTATGACGAGGATTTTTCCGTCGGTCTGACTGTTACCACAGCCTGTCAGGGCGTGCTTATTCCGCCGAGCCACAACATGGTCATCTATGCTTTGGCGGCGGGCGGCGTTTCCATCGGCACACTGTTCATGGCGGGTTTGCTGCCGGGCATAGCGCTGGGCTGTGGCATGATCATCATGTGCATGCTGATGGCCAAGCGCTACAATTTCCCCAAGGGCGAAGGCGTGGCGAAGGGCGAGGGCATCAAGATTCTGCTGCGCGGCATTCTGCCGATGATGACGCTGGTCATCATCATGGTCGGTACGGGCGCGGGCGTGTTCACCGCGACGGAGGCATCGGCCATCGCGTGCGTCTACACGATGTTCCTGTCGATGGTGGTTTTCCGTTCGGTGAAACTGCGCGACGTGGGGCAGATTCTCAAAAACAGCCTCAAGACGCTGGCGATCGTCATGACGCTGCTGGCGACGGCGAAGGCGTTTGCCTACATGATGACCGAACTGCGCATTCCGGCGGCGATTTCCAACGGCCTGCTGAGCATTACGGATAACAGGTATATCTTGCTGCTGATCATCAACGTGATGCTGCTCCTGCTGGGCTGCTTCATGGATATGGCGCCGCTGATTACCATCATGACTCCGATTCTCGTGCCGGTCGTGACCAATCCGGCCATCGGCATGGACCCGGTGCATTTCGGCGTGGTGATGATCTTCAACCTCGCCGTCGGTCTGTGTACACCGCCGGTCGGCAGCGCGCTGTTCGTCGGCTGCGCCATCGGTAAGACGCCGATTGAACGCACGGCAAAGAACATGATGCCGCTGTATCTGACGATGGTGATTGTGCTCATGCTGGTTACCTATATTCCGGATGTTTCGCTGCTGCTTCCGCGTCTGCTGATGGGTTACGGCGCGTAAAGATTTATAAACGGGATTAAACAAAAAGATGAAATATTTCGATTGTTTATTGACAGATTCACCATGACAGCGTTGTAATAAATGCAATGAAACGGAAAAATGAATAAAAAATGGCAAAGCGTACGAATCTATCCGCACGGAACGAAAAATGTGCGGTGGAGAATAAAACAAAATGGAGGATGACCATCATGAAAAAACTGCTTACTCTTGCTGTCGCCACCGCGATGACCCTGTCTGTCGCCGCTGCGAGCGCTACGACGCTCAAACTGAGCGAGGTTCACGCCGAGGGCTACCCGACCACGCTGGCGGATCAGGAATTCGCTCGTCTGATCGAAGAGAGGACCGAAGGCCGCATCAAAGTGGAAGTGTATTCCGGCGGTCAGCTCTACGGCGAAGAAACCGGCGCGATCGAAGCGTTGCAGCTGGGCGACATCGCGTTCGCGCGCGTGTCCGCTTCTCCGGTGGCCAGCTATGTGCCGGCGCTGAACGCGATCCAGATGCCGTATCTGTATAAGAACGCCGACCACATGTGGGCGGTGCTCGACGGCGAAATCGGCCAGGACATGCTGGCGCAGATCGAGTCCTCCGGTTCCGGCCTCGTCGGCCTGTGCTGGTATGACGCCGGCGCGCGCAGCTACTACACCACCAAGCAGGTCTCTTCCGTGGCTGACATGAAGGGCCTCAAGATCCGCATGCAGAATAACGCCATGATGGTTGACATGACCAACGTGCTGGGCGGCACTGGCGTGACCGGCATCGGCCCGAACGAAGTTTACTCTGCCATCAAGCAGGGCACCATCGACGGCGCTGAGAATAACTGGCCGACCTACCAGAACATGGGCGACTACGAGGCCGCGACCTACTACGTGCTCGACGAGCACACCCGCGTGCCGGAAATCCTGCTGGCCTCTGCGGAAGTGCTGAGCGGCCTTGACGCGGCGGATGTGGAAATCATCAAGCAGTGCGCGATCGAGACCGAAGCCTATGAGAAGCAGAAGTGGGCTGAGAAGGAAGAATCCTCCGAGAAGATCGTCCGCGAAGCGGGCTGCACCATCACCGAGCTGACGCCGGAAGCCTACGCCGAGTTCCAGGCTGCGATGACCAATCCGAGCGACGCGCTGGGCGGCAAGAGCCTGTATGAGAAGTACGGCGCGGACTATCAGGACGTCATCGACGCGATCGCTGCTGTCGGCGAAGCCTACTAATCTTTAAAGCCAAAAACGCCGGGGGACGGCCCTTTGGGGGTCGCCCCCTTCTTTTTACAGACGGGTCTTAACGAAAACAAAAGACCGTGTTACGAAAACGAAATGCAAACTTGATAAGTGCCGAACACATGTTAAGATATCGTGCAGACGCGGGGCATGCGCTCGGCCAGACTGAGTCCGGAGGAATCTTCCGCCATCGCTGTGGTCTATACCATGTTCCTCGCGTATGTGGTCTTCCGAGACGCGAAGCTGCGCGACTTCGGCAAGGTGATTAAGAACGCGCTCAAGACGCTGGCGATCGTCATGACGCTGCTGGCGACGGCGAAGGCGTTCGCTTACATGATGACCGAACTGCGCATTCCGGCGATGATTACCGAAGTGCTGCTGAGCGTGACGAGCAACAAATATGTGCTCATGCTCATCATCAACATCCTGCTGCTGCTGCTGGGCTGTTTCATGGATATGGCGCCGCTGATTACCATCATGACCCCGATTCTGCTGCCGGTTGTGACCAATCCGGCCATCGGCATGGATCCGGTTCACTTTGGCGTGGTCATGATCTTCAACCTCGCCGTCGGCCTGTGCACGCCGCCGGTCGGCAGCGCGCTGTTTGTTGGCTGCGCCATCGGTAAGACTCCGATCGAGCGCACCAGCAAGAACATGCTGCCGCTTTACGCCGTGATGGTGACGGTGCTGCTGCTGGTCACCTATATCCCGGAAATCTCCCTTTGGCTGCCGCGTCTGACGGGTTACGCCGGTTAAAAAACGAAAAACACATGAAGCGCCTTTCCTCGAAAAACGGGGAAGGGCGTTTTTGCTGTGACGGTGAAAGAAAAGATTGACAGATAGATTTCAAAAAGCATAAAATGAAAACCCAATGAATCAGCAAGGCCTCACGCTGCAATGAAAGGGAAAACGATGTATGACACGCTTTGAACAGCTTTACGGCATACCGCTGGCCAAACGGAGGCGGATGGAAATCCTCATTGCGCTGATGGCGCTGGAAATCATCTTCGCGTTTTCCTATCTGGGATTTATCATCATCCCGCCCATTTCGATTACGACCATGCATCTGCTGGTGATGATTGCCGCGATGATTTTGGGCACGAGGGAAAGCGTGGCGGTTTCGCTGGTGTTTGCGCTGACCTCGATGTGGCAGGCAGGCGTATCGGGCGTGCAATACAGTGATCTCATCTTTTCGCCAATTCAAAGCGGCGAGCCGCTGAACTCGCTGCTGCTCAATTCCGCCCGATTGATCGGCGGCTTTGCGGCGGGAGAATTGTTTAAGCTGTGCTTCGCCCGAAAGCGGAAGCATGTGTACCTCTGCATTGCGCTGACGACGCTGGCGGCTACATGGATTTTCGGCACGCTGACCTATCTGTTCATGGCGTTGCTGTTCCCCCAAACAGGCGTGACGGTTTCCATGGCGCTGATGGCATGGATAGAGCCAAGCAATCTGGCGGTTTATGTGCTGACGGTGCTGGCGATGATGCTGGTGCATTTTGCGCTGTCGCAAAACGGAGTGAAACGGTACATGACGGCGGTCGCCGGATTGGAGGGACACTTTAAATCGAAGGGCCTGCACGCATATTACGGCATGATCGTCGCGGCGACGGCGCTGTGCGTGACGGTCATGATGCACCTGATCGACCGGCTTAAAATTGTGCTGGGGCAGAAGGGTTATACGGCGGCGTTTGCCATTCGATCCAGGGAATCGCAGATTCTGTTTCAATTCTTCTGCGCGTTCAGCGGCATTTTGCTGCTGCTGTATGTGACGGTACGCTGGATTGGCGAATACCACGCGGCGAAGAGCATTTCGCTTCAAAAGCAGACGGACGCGCTCGAAAAGCTGAAAGCGGAACAGATTCTTAACCGCAAATTGCAGGAACAGAACGCCATGCTGGAGAGCCAGCAGCAGCAGCTTCGCGAGGCGGCGGCCCGCGCAGAGGCGGCGCAGCGGGAAAGCCAGCGGCTGGCGGACGAAGCCCGCGCGGCGAACGCGGCCAAAACGAACTTCCTTGCCCGCGTGACGCATGATATCCGCACGCCGCTCAACGGCATTTTCGGCCTGCTCAAAATCAATGAAATGCACTCGGACGACGTAGAGCTGCTTCGGAGCAATCACGAAAAGATGATGGTTTCGGCCAAACATCTGCTGTCGCTCATCAACGACATGCTGCAAATGAGCAAGCTGGAGGATGGCGAATATGTGCTCTCACGGGAATGGGTGGATTTGAACGAGCTTTTGCGGGACGTTCTGACGATCGTGAGCCAGCGCGCTGCGGAAGTCGGCGTGACGATGACCTATGACCGAAACGCCGACTGGGTGGTGTATCCATATATTTACGCCAGTCCGCTGCATGTGCGTCAGCTTTTCCTGAATATTTATGGCAACTGCATCAAATACAACCATGTCGGCGGCCGCGTGGATACGGTGCTGGACTGCATGGGCGTGGAAAACGGAAAGGTTACCTATCGCTGGACGATCAGCGACACGGGCGTGGGCATGAGCGAGGATTTTTTGCAGCACATCTTCGAGCCGTTCGCGCAGGAAAACAGCGATGCGCGAAGCGTGTATCAGGGGACGGGCCTCGGTATGGCCATCGCCAAAAGCCTTGCGGATAAAATGGGCGGCGATATCCGCGTAACGAGCGAAAAAGGAAAGGGGTCTGTTTTTGTCGTCACGCTTGCCTTTGAAATCGCCGAAGAGAAGCGGAGCGAAGAGACGAGCGCGGCGGCGGATATCGCGGGGCTGCGCCTGCTGCTGGCGGAGGACAATGAGCTGAATGCGGAGATTGCCGAGCGGCTGCTCAGCGACGAAGGCGCGCGCATCGTCATGGTTCGGGATGGACAGAAAGCGGTGGAGACCTTCCGGGATCAACCGCCGGGGACGTTTGACGCCATTTTGATGGATGTGATGATGCCGGTGATGGACGGGCTTTCAGCCACCCGCGCCATCCGCGAGATGGACAGGCCGGACGCGAAGACGATCCCCATTATCGCGATGACGGCCAGCGCGTTTGAAGAGGATGCGCAGCGGTGCATGAAAGCGGGCATGAACGCCCATATTCCCAAGCCGCTGCAAATGGAGAGGGTGCTGACGACGATTGCAAAGTGCTGTCGGCATTGAAAAAAACGGGCGGACGCTGAAAAACGCGTCCGCCTGTTTTCGTATAAAAATTAAAAACAACGCTCAAACGTGCAACTTTTTGGCCGTTTCATCCGTCTAATAGGCAGAGGGACGTTAACGGATGAAGTTGGTGCGCATTTTCGGCTTCTCCATGTCGGGCGGAAGCAGCCCGTTTTCCCGCGCCAGCGCAAAGGCGCGGATCATATACGCCATGTTGCGCCCCAGCATGCGCATGATCTGCATGCCTTCTTCATCCTGACGCACATCCTCCGGCGTGCTGCCGTGCACCATCGGCCAATACTGGCTGGGCGCAATGGGCATGCCGCAGATGGTGAAATACTTGGAAAGCTGGTCGAGCGTGGCGGTCGTGCCCGCGCGGCGCGCGCTGCAAACGGCTGCGCCGACTTTGGCGCGCATCTGGCTGCCGCCCGCATAGAACATGCGATCCAGAAAAGAGGTGATGCTGCCGCCCGCCGCCGCGTAATGCACGGGCGAACCGACGACCAGCCCGTCGCAAGAGCGCATTTTATCCAGCGCGGTATTGACGAGATCGTCGCCGAAGACGCAGCGGCGTTTGCCGCTTCTGGCGCAGCCGCCGCAGCCGATGCAGCCGCGAACCGCCTGATTGCCAATCCACAGAATTTCCGTTTCGATGCCGCTTTCCTCGATCGCGCGGGCGACTTCGCAGAGCGCGGTATGGGTGCAGCCGTGTTGATTGGGGCTGCCGTTGAGCAAAAGAACCTTCATGACGCGTTTCCTCCCTGAGGATGTTTTGCTTTGATTATACTGCGGCGAAGCGCGGAAGGCAAGAAAAGCCGAACGACAAATGTTTTGCGAATTTTGGGGATATGGCTTGAAGGAAAGCGCGGAATCCTGTATAATGTCGGAAGAAACCAATCGATTTTATCGAGGAGGACATAGATATGGGTGCAACGCTTTTGATTATGGCTGCCGGTATGGGTTCCCGTTACGGCGGAAACAAGCAGGTGGACGGTCTCGGCCCGAACGGCGAAATCCTGATGGAGTATTCCATCTATGATGCGATCCGCGCGGGTTTTGACAAGGTGGTTTTCGTCATCAAGCCGGGCATGAAGGAAACGCTTGCTTCCATCTGCGGCGATCGTATCGCCAAGAAGGTGAAGGTGGATTACGCCTTCCAGGATTTCACGAGCTTGCCGGCTTTCTATCACGTGCCTGAAGAGCGCACCAAGCCGTTCGGCACGGTGCACGCGGTGCTCGTTGCGCGCGACTACATCGACCAGCCGTTCGCCGTCATCAACGCGGACGACTACTACGGCGTGTCCGCGTTCAGCACGATTTACGAAAAATTGCAGACGCTGGCGCCGGAGGGCGAGGCGACGATGGTGGGCTATCAGCTGCAAAACACCGTTTCCAAAAACGGCACGGTGTCGCGCGGCGTCTGCCACGCCGTTGGCGGCAACCTGGACAAGGTTGTGGAAACCCTCAAGATCAAGCTGTGCGAGAACGGCGAAATCCGCGATATCGGCGCGGGTGAGCCGGGCGAGCTGCTGGATCCTCTCGCGCCGGTGAGCATGAACTTCTGGGGATTTACCCCGTGGATTTTCGGCAAGCTGGAGGAGTATTTCGCGAACTTCCTCAAGGGGCTTGCGCCGGATGCGATCAAGGCCGAATGCCTGCTGCCGGTGTTTGTGGATGAGCTGATGCACAAGGGCGAATTGACCGTGCCGATGCTCACGACCGACGCCGTGTGGTTTGGCGTGACCTATAAGGAAGACAAGCCGTTTGTGCAGGCGGAACTCCGCAAGCTGCACGAAAGCGGCGTGTATCCGGCTTCGCTTCACGAATAATCGGCGAACAGGAAAAATCCCGTGCGGTCACCGGAAGGGCATCGCATGGGATTTTTGGTTTTGATAGGGAACGAGCATGAAATTCAATCTGACCAGGGAAGAGATGCACGATCACCTTAAGGTGAAGAAGGCGGCGCTGCTGTCCATCGCCATCAACGTGCTGGAAATCATCGCGGGCGTGGTGATGATGTTGCTCGTGCGCAAAGTGCTGCTCGGCGGGGTGGAAGAGAGCATCGTGCGGATGGTTTCGCTGATGTGTTTCACCATCGTCGGCTGGGGGGCGCTGACGGATATCGGCGCGTCGCTGACCAGCCTGCGCATGGTGCGCCGCACGCAGGAGCTTGAGGAAGCCTATGTGCAGCTCGAAGATCTCAACCGCGAGATGCGCGCCCAGCGCCATGACTTCATGAACCACATTCAGGTCGTATACAGCCTGATTGAGATGAACGAGCCGGGCGAGGCGATGGCCTATATGGACAAGATCTACGGCGACATGCAGCGCGTGAGCCGCATGATGCGCACGGCCTGTCCGGCAGTCAACGCGCTGATTCAGGCAAAGGTGGTCGAGGCCAGCCAGCGCGGCGCAGAGCTGAAGCTTTCCATTGCGGCGAAGTGGGATGATCCGCTGATGCCCGCGTGGGAAATCTGCCGCGTGCTGGCCAATCTCATCGACAACGCGCTGGATGCGGCGACGGGCGCTGAGCTGCCCGCGGGCGAAAAGCCGACGGTTGAGCTGGTTTTGGGCGAGGATCTGCGCAGCTGGTTCTTCTCCGTGCGCAACAACGGCCCGGCTATTCCCGAAAAGGCGCGCGTCAAAATCTTTGAGCCGGGCTTCACCACCAAAAAGACGGGGCAGGGCATGGGGTTGTTCATCGTGAATCAGACGGTCACGGAAATGGGCGGGCGGATCACGGTTGAATCCCATGACGGGGACACGGTGTTCTCCGGCTTTGTGCCGCGCAAGCGTCTCAAGCTCGGCGAGGGCGCGGACGAAAGCCCAAAAGAAACGCCTCAAACGCCGGATGAAGCACGTAAATATGAAGAAAACGCGCAAAAGGATGACAATTCCATAAACAAATCCGACGAGAACAGTTGACAAATTAACAGAATTGTAATAAAATTGTTTCGTAATGATAGAAAGGAATGGGTATATCCGATTGGGGGAAGGCCCGTTCCCAAAAAAGTCCGTATTCCAAAAACGGATGTGAAAGAGGGGATTTCATCATGAAAAGCGGCAGGATCAACAAACGCTTTGCGCTGCTTGCGATCCTGTGCGTGCTGGCGATGGTTTTTGCCGTGCCTGTGGCGAGCGCCGCAGGTTACAGCAAGGTCTACGGCCAGACGCAGGACAAAATCCGCGTGCGCGAAAGCGCATCGACCAACGCGACGATTATCGATAACATCGTCAAAGACGCGTGCGTGTATATCACCTCCTCCAAGGTGAGCGGTTCCAACACGTTTGTGCAGGTCAAGTACCGCGCCAGCGACGGTTCCACCGAGACCGGCTGGGTGTGCCAGAACGACGGCAAGAACACCTATGTCAAGATTCTCTCAGCGGAACAGGCCAAGAGCAAGTTCAAGGTGAGCGGCGGCAATGTGCCCAGCAAGGCGGTCGGCACGTTTACCGCGGCGGAGCGCAAGGCCAGCGCGGCCAATTCGGATAACACCTATATCCGCCAGAACGCCAGCGGCGAGACGGTCAAGCGCATTCAGACCGAACTCAAGGCGCTGAACTATTACAGCGGCAAGATCACCGGCAACGCGGGCGAAAAGACCGTCGCGGCCATCAAGAGCTTTCAGCGCAAAAACGGCCTGACCGCCGACGGCATCGCCGGCCCGCAGACCATCGCGAAGATCGACGCGGCCTATGAGAGCAAGACCGGTAAATCCTCTTCGAGCGCGACCTCTTCTTCGGCAAGCGGCCTCAAGCTCAACTCGAAGGGCACGGACGTTCGCAACCTTCAGCAGGATTTGACGACGCTCGGCTATTACTGGGCGGAAATCACCGGCAACTTTGGCGCGAAGACGGAAACCGCCGTCAAGCGCTTCCAGGAAGAGAACGGCCTGACCGCCGACGGTGTTGCAGGCGCCAAGACGCTCAATGCCATCGCGGCGGCTGTCGCCAGAAAGGGCGGCACGTCCGCTTCCAGCAGCAATGCAGGCACGGCGCTCAAGCTCAACAGCCAGGGCACGAAGGTCAGCCAGCTGCAAACCGACCTTAAGCAGCTCGGTTACTATTACGCGGAAATCACCGGCAACTTCGGCAGCAAGACCGAGGCGGCCGTCAAGGCTTTCCAGAAGGCCAAGGGTCTGACGGCGGACGGCGTTGCGGGCACGAGAACGCTTGACGCGATCGCCGCGGCGGTGAGCGGCGCGGGCGGCTCTTCCAGCACGTCTACCAGCACGAACATGAAGCTCGGCTCCACCGGCACCGCCGTCAGCACGCTCCAGCAGAACCTGACCACGCTGGGCTATTACTACGGCGACATCACCGGCCACTACGGCAACCTGACGCAGCAGGCCGTCAAGAAATTCCAGAAGGCGAAGGGCCTTACGCAGGACGGCGTGGCCAGCACCTCGACCCTCAACGCGATTGCAGGCGCGCTGAGGAATGCGGGTGTGGACCCGGGTTCCACCACGACGGGCACGGCGCTCCGCGAAGGCGACAAGGGCACGGCCGTCACCGAACTTCAGACGATGCTCAAGAGCCTGAAGTACTATTATGGCGAAATCACCGGCAGCTTCGGCAGCCTGACCAAGAGGGCCGTCCGCAAGTTCCAGGATGACAACAACCTGACCGTGGACGGCATTGCGGGCACGAGCACCATCAACCTGCTGCGCAGCAAGACGGGCACCAGCGGCTCGACGAGCGGCTCCAGCACGGGTTCGACCGTGACGACCGCAGAATCCTACGGCCGCACGACGAAGGACAACGTGTATCTGCGTTCCTCCTATTCCACCACGTCCAGCGCGAAGGCGAGCCTGCCGAAGGGACAAAAGTTCCGCATTTCCAAGGTCTATACCATCAGCGGCGTGAAGTGGTATTACGTGACCGTGACGCTGGGCAGCTATACCTACAAGGGTTATATCCGCAGCGACATGATGGAACAGATTACCGCTTCGGATTTCGGCGACGATTCCAACTCCGGCGAACAGGAAACCATCGGCATGATTAAGGTGACGGGCAACAATGTTTCCCTGCGCTATCAGCCGAGCACCAGCGCGAATCGCGTCGGTACGGCCAACGTCGGCGACTGCTTCTACTATGTGGATACGGTTGACGGCTGGTTCCAGACCAAGTCCGGCTACTGGATTTCCAGAGACTATGCGGCGGTGATGACGGACGCCGAAGTTGAGGCGTACATTAAGAACAACGGCGGCAGCGGCGACACCGGCACAAGCTTTACCCTCGGTTCCACGGGTTCGACTGTCAGCTACATCCAGACTGCGTTGACCGCACTCCAGTATTACGATCGCGAAGTTACCGGCCACTACGGCAAGTACACGCGCGACGCAGTGCGTGAATTCCAGCGTGATCACAATCTGACCGCGGATGGCGTCTGCGGCCCGGCGACGCTTGCGGCGATTCGCACGACGTACTCCGGATCGAGCAGCGCGACGACCGACTATCAGGCGACGGTTTACAAACTTGATTGGAGCTATATGAAGGCCAATGCGACGGCGCTTGGCATTGCCAGGGGTTCGTCCATCAAGCTGACGGATCTGACGACCGGCAAGTCGCTGAACATCCACGTTCAGTCCACCGGCAACCACATCGACGCCGAGCCGCTGACTTCTGCGGATACGACGACGCTGTGCGAAATCTACGGTGTGTCCTCGCCGAACTCCATCAGCTACAAGCGCCGCCCGATGATGATTACGACGAGCGCGGGTCAGTTCCTCTGCTCGATCTATGGTCAGCCCCACGGCGCGCAGGATATCACCAATAACGGCTACGACGGTCAGTTCTGCCTGCATTTTGTCAATTCCAGAACGCATGGCACGAACCGCGTGGATACGGATCATCAGAACGCCATCAACAGCGCTGAGTCCATCGTGAAGAACATCAAGGTGAACGGCGTGAATGTGGTGGTTTCCACGACCTATAAGTAAGCCAAACGAATAAGCCCCCCCAATCCCCTCTTTTGCAGGAGCGGCGCTGAAAATGCGCCGCTCCTGGTGGTTTTGGGGACTTGACAATCCTCCTTTTTCTGACTATAATAAACGCGATATGCAAAGACGATGACGTGCAAAGAGCCGAATTGATCGGGCGCAGAGCGAACCGGGGAGGGTGCAAGCCCGGTGCGCAGGCAGTTCGGCAGCCCTGCAAGGAGTCCCCGGCGAGGAGCCGGGCGTGCCGCCCGCGTTATGGGCGCTGAGAGGATGCGTCTGCCCGTTTGGCAGGCGTATCAACCGGAGTGGTACCGCGAATGCGTCTGTTCGTCCCCGGACGGCAGGCGCTTTTTTGTACCCTGAAAAATCTGAATACCATCGAAGGAGAGAATTTCACCATGAAGAAGATGACTTCCGGCGAACTGCGCAGCATGTGGCTCAATTTCTTTAAGAGCAAGGGCCATGCCGTGATTCCGAGCGCTTCCGTCATTCCGGAAAACGACCCGACCGTTCTGTTCACCACCGCGGGCATGCACCCGCTCGTTCCGTATCTGCTGGGCAGCAAGCATCCGGCCGGCACGCGCCTGACCGACGTGCAGAAGTGCATCCGCACGGGCGATATCGACGAGGTGGGCGACGCGTCCCACCTGACGTTCTTCGAGATGCTGGGCAACTGGTCGCTGGGCGACTATTTCAAGAAGGAAATGATCGCTTGGAGCTGGGAGTTTCTGACCAGCCCGGAGTACCTCGGTCTCGACAAGGACAAGCTTGCGTTCACCGTGTTTGAGGGCGAAGGCGATATCCCGCGCGACGAGGAAGCCGCCAACTACTGGATGGAGAACGGCGTGAAGAAGGAGAACATCTACTTCCTCCCGCGCGAGCATAACTGGTGGGGCCCGGCGGGCCAGACCGGCCCCTGCGGCCCGGATACCGAGATGTTCATCATCAAGGATCAGCCGCCGTGCGGCCCGGACTGCTCTCCGGCCTGCTCCTGCGGCCGCTTCCTGGAAATCTGGAACGACGTGTTCATGCAGTATAACAAGACCGCCGATGGCCAGTATGTGCCGATGGCGAAGAAGAACGTGGATACCGGCATGGGTCTTGAGCGCACGGTCTGCACCCTCAACGGCTGCAAGACGGTCTACGAGACGGACGCGTTCACGAACATCATCGCGAAGATTTCCGAGCTGTCCGGCAAGCACTATGACGACGACGAGGCGACCACCAAGGCGTTCCGCATTGTGGCCGATCATCTGCGCACCTCGACCTTCATCATGGGCGATCCGCGCGGCGTCAGCCCCAGCAACGTCGATCAGGGTTACGTGCTGCGCCGCCTGATCCGCCGTGCCGTGCGTTTTGGCATGGAGCTGGGTATGCCGGAGGGCTTCACCGCCGAAATCGGCAAGGTCGTCATCAATCAGTATGCCGAGGTCTATCCGGAACTCAAGCAGAACGAGAACTTCGTGCTGGAGCAGTTCAAGCTGGAAGAGACTCGTTTCGCCCGCACGCTGCGTCAGGGCGAGCGCGAGTTTGAGAAGGCCGTGTCCCGCATGGGCGAGAACAAAGTCATCGACGGCGTGGTTGCGTTCAACCTGTACGCGACCTATGGTTTCCCGATTGAGATGACCCGCGAGCTGGCGAAAGAGCACGGCCTGACGGTGGACGAGGCGGGCTTCGAGAAGCACTTCGCCGAGCATCAGAAGAGCAGCCACGCGGGCGCTGAGCAACGCTTCAAGGGCGGCCTGGCGGACAGCAGCGCCCAGAGCGCGCGCCTGCATACCGCGACCCACCTGCTTCATGCGGCGCTGCGCCGTGTGCTGGGCGACGAGGTTGCGCAGAAGGGCTCCAACATCACGCCGGAGCGCCTGCGTTTCGATTTCTCCTTTGGCCGCAAGGTGACCAAGGACGAGCTGGCGCAGGTTGAGGCGCTGGTTAACGAGTGGATTAAGGCGGATGTGCCGGTTGTGATGACCGAGACGACCGTCGAGGACGCGAAGAAGGAAGGCGCGATCGGCCTGTTCGAGAGCAAGTACGGCGAGCGCGTCCGCATGTACACCATGGGCGAGTATTCCAAGGAAATCTGCGGCGGCCCGCACGCCAGCCACACCGGCGAGCTGGTCAGCTTCAAGATCCTGAAGGAAGAATCCTCTTCCGCCGGCGTCCGCCGCATTAAGGCGGTTATCGGCGCGAAGCCGGAAGACTGAGCCGCCTGAGGCTGCGCGCATTTCCGACGAAAGTCGGCGAAAGCTTTGGCTGAAACCATATGGCCGAAGAATGGCAGAAAACTGAATCGATCAAAAAGGCGCTTTCCCGCACAAAACCGGGAGAGCGCCTTCTTTGGTTTTCATGTGGGAAGGCCGGAAACCTCAGGTTTCCGGTGGGGTTTGGGGCAACGCTCCCAAGCGTTTCCTTCAAACCTTCTCAAACGCAATCCGTTCCGCGCCGCTGGCGATGTGGATGATGCCGCAGCGCGTGAAGCCGTTTTTCAAAATGACGTGCTGCATGATCGCGTTGTCGTGGTGGGTGTCGATGCGCAGGTGTTTTGTTGTCTGCTCGCAGTAGGCAACGATTTGGCTCAGCAGGCCGTGAATCTGCCCGTCGCTGGCAACCGCGTGAATCGTGCCATACGGCGCGTCGGAAAGCCAGGCGCCCTGCTCGATGACGCGGTAGGTTGGGTCTTCGCCGAGAATGAACGCGAAAACGCCGTGGATTGCGTCGGCCTCGCGCAGCACATACAGCTCACGCGCGGCGATGTGCGCGGTAATGTCCGCTTCCGTTGGGCGGCTTGCTCCCCATTGGTTCGGGTTTCCGTGCTGCGCCATAAACGCGCGGGCATGAGCATAAATGGCGAGAATCTGCGGCAGGTCGGCGGCAGTGGCAAGCGTAATCATCAAAAACACTCCTTTTGCAAACTGCCCTCATGATACGCGAAAATCAGCGAAACGTCAACGCGCAAGTTGGATAAAACGCGCGCCCTTGTATTGTGTGGAGCCAGGCTTTATTTCAGCGAAGAGAGGCGGTGACCGAGACCATCGGCGAATTGTAAAATGCGTGGGATGTGTGCTATAATTGAGAAAAAACGCGAAGGAAACGGAGGCAGATTCACATGGAACCGAAATGGCAGAGAATCCGATTCATGCCCGCTGCGCCGCTGGGCGCGGACGGCGCGCGCGTCACCGGCTGCGAAGCACACATCGCGCTTTCCCGCAGAGCGGCGACGGAGGGCATGGTGTTGCTCAAAAACGAAAACGAAACGCTCCCGTTGAAGCATGGCACGCGCGTGGCGGTGTTTGGAAAAGCGCAGGCGGATTATGTCAAGGGCGGCGGCGGAAGCGGCGATACGACGGTCGCTTACGTCCGTTCGCTGGCTCAGGGGCTTCGCATCAAGCAGGGGGAAGGCAAGATCGAGGTTTTTGAGCCGCTGGAGCGGTTTTATGCCGAAAACGTCAGCGCGCAGTTTGCTGCGGGTGCGACGCCGGGCAAAACGCGCGAACCCATTTTGAGCGACGAACTCGTGAAGCAGGCGCGCGCGTTTACGGATACCGCCATCCTCACCATCTGCCGCTTCTCCGGTGAGGATTACGACCGAACGGGCCAGCCGCACGACGGCGATTATTTCCTCTCCTTTGAGGAAGAGCACATGGTCAAAAAAGTGTTGGCGGCGTTCCCGCGCGTGGCGGTGGTGCTCAACACCGGCGGCATGATGGATACCCTCTGGTTCAGGGATAACCCCGCCGTCGGCGCGGCGCTGCTGGCGTGGCAGGGCGGCATGGAGGGCGGCCTGGCGGCGGCGGATATTTTGGTTGGCGACGTCTGCCCCTCCGGCCATCTGACGGATACGTTCGCGTCGTCGTTTGCGGCCTATCCGTCTTCGGCGAATTTCGCGGAATCCAGGCTGTATGTGGAGTATCAGGAGGATGTGTTCGTCGGCTATCGCTACTTTGAAACGATCCCCGGCGCGGCGGCCTCCGTCTGCTATCCGTTCGGTTACGGCCTGAGCTACACGACGTTTGCGCTGAGCGATGTGCGCGGCGGCATGAACGGAGCGGGAGAAATCGCGCTGAGCGCGACGGTCACGAACACGGGCTTGTGCGCGGGCAAATACGTTTTGCAGGCGTATGTCAACCCGCCGAAGGGACGAATCGCCAAGCCTGCGACGGCGCTGGTCGGCTTTGCCAAAACGCGGCTGCTCGAACCGAATGAGAGCGAAACGCTGACGGTTTCGTTTGCGCCATATGCGTTCGCGACCTACGACGACGAGGGCGCGGTTCGGAAGTCCGCCTACGTATTGGAAAAGGGCGCATACGGCTTCCGCGTGGGCGAAAACGTCCGCGAGACGGTGAATGTCGATTACCGCTATGAGCTGGATGACGACGCGATTTTGGAGCAGCTGTCGCCCAAATGCGCGCCGACGCTGCTGCACCGCCGCATGCTGGCGGACGGCAGCTATCGCGAGATTGCCTGTGCGCCCGAAACGCCGCGCGAGGATTGGCGCAAGCTGGAAGGCATTCCGGACGAGGGGCAGTATCCGCTGGAGAACCCCGATCAGATTCCCGGCTGCGCGTGGATTCCGCCGATAAAGCCTCAGCTCATCGAGGTGGCCGAAGGCGACCTGACGCTCGACGAGTTCATGAGCCTGCTCAGCGACGAGGACATGGCGCGCCTGCTTGGCGGCCAGCCAAACCGCGGCGTGGCGAATACCTTCGGTTTCGGCAACCTGCCGACCTACGGCGTGCCCAACGTGATGACGGCGGACGGCCCGGCAGGTTTGCGCATCAAGCCGGAATGCGGCGTGACGACGACGGCTTTCCCGTGTGCGACGCTGCTGGCCTGCACGTGGAACACGGAGATCGTGCGCGAGATCGGCGCGGCGGGCGCACGCGAGGTGCATGAAAACGGCATCGGCGTATGGCTGACCCCGGCGATCAACATCCACCGCACGCCGCTGTGCGGGCGCAACTTTGAATATTATTCGGAAGATCCGCTCGTTGCGGGCGAGATGGCGGCGGCGATGGTTGAGGGCATTCAAAGCGAGGGCGTGGGCGCGTCGCTCAAGCACTTTGCCTGCAACAACAAGGAGACGAACCGCAAGGACTGCGATTCCCGCCTGTCCGAGCGCGCGCTGCGCGAAATCTATCTCAAGGGATTTGAGCTTTGCGTGAAAAAGGCGCAGCCGCTCACCGTGATGAGCAGCTATAACCTGGTCAACGGCCTGTGGGCCAGCCAGAACCGCGAACTGCTGACCGATATTCTGCGCGGCGAGTGGGGCTTTAAAGGCATGGTCACGACCGACTGGTATACGCACGCGCCGCAGTATACCGAAATCGCGGCGGGCAACGACGTGAAGATGGGCTGCGGCGATCCGGCGCATGTTTTGCAGATGATGCGCGAGGGCAGACTCAAGCGGGAAGATGTGGTCGTCAGCGTCAGAAGATTGCTGGAGATGATTCTCAAGCTGGCATAAATAGAAAATAGACATCCAAAAGACCTCCTGCCGTTGAACGGGCGGGAGGTCTTTTTGGGCTTTTTAAACTGATTTCATTTTGCATTCTAAAAACATAGGATTAAAAAATGAAATCCGTATCAGAAGCTTCTTTTACGCGAAAACAACATCGGGGCGAAGGGCGGTTTCGTGAATCAATTGATCAATGCTTTGCCCACAGTCCCAAAGTGCCGCAGCGAACAGAGCGGCCGGGAACCAGATTTGCCGGTCAAACAGGCCGTCTTCCAGCAAAGCGAGAATCTGGCTGTCCTCATGGACGGCCAGCTGCCGAACGGTATCCAGCATTGCGCCGCCGTTGGTCAGCCAGCTGCTCTGGACGAGCCGCATGATGCGCCGCGCCATAGGCTGACGCTGTGCAATGGCGGTTTCGGAGGCTTCGCCGATGCATTCCGGCGCGGTGCGATGCACAAAAGTCGTCCAATCCAGACAGATCATGCCCTTGAACACCACTCCGACGGATGCGTTCGGGCGAAGGTGCGCCAGTTCATCGGTGAAAGCGGCGGTCTCCGCGCGGCCGGTCAGATTCTCCGGCATATACGCGTAGGGAAAAGCGCCGCAATCCTCCCAAACGATGCGAATGCGGGGATCGACCGCGGCGATGGAAGCGATGCGGCTGCGGACGGATGTGGCATGCAGGCCGAATTGCAGCTCAAGGCCGGGCTTCAGGGTGAGAATGCGGGCGCAAACCCGATTGACCCAGCGCACCACGACATCGGCGATAATCTGCCCGTTGTGTTCCTCCTCGGCGGTTTCGGTGAAGCTCTGGAAATAGATGCCGTCGCCGGGGAGCGCCGCATAATGCCGAACAAACGTATCGACGACGGAGTCTTCCAGCGCGTGGAGGGCAAGCGGATCGGATAAATCCGTTTTGATGCTGGTATCCCATCCCCAGGAATAGCCCCAAATGATGCGAATGCCCAGCCCATGTGCAAAGCCGACGATTTCATCCGCGTTGAGCGGTGCAAAATCATTCCAGATGACCAGCTCGTTGAGCTTGAGCCGCGCCATGTTGGTCAGGTAGCCGCGATAATCGTAGATGACGTGCCCCCACGTCCAAAGCCCGCGGCGGGCCACGGAAGGAGAGGACGTTTCATCCATCGGCGCGAAGCCGGTTTCAAACGGATTGACGAAGTAATACGGAAACATCCACTTGTGTGCCTGTTCGGCGGCGGGGATGATGCGATTGACGAAATCCATCGCGCCGTACATCAGGCCGACGTCGCTTCCGCCGGACACGCGGAGCGTCTGCTTTCCGCTTTCCATGGGGGAGAGCTGCATGCGATAGCCCTCGCGGGGCAGTGTTTCGTCGATTTGGCCGACGAAATCAAACGAGTCGGGCGCGTGACAGGATTCAAGCGTCTGCCGCGCCAAGGCCAGCGCCGGGCTGACCCAATCAGGAAAATGAATGCTCATCGTTTATCCCTTCATGCCGGAATTGACCATCGCATCTGTCACCTTTTCCTGGAAAATCAGGTAAACGACCATGACGGGAACGACGCTCAGCGTGGTTGCCGCCAGCTGGAGGTGCCATTCCGGCTGACCGTATACGTCGTTGAAATTGTTCAGAGAGAGCGGCAGGGTGTATTTGGTGATGCTGGTCGTGAAGACAAGCGGCTCCAGATACGTGTTCCATGTGGCCAGAAACGCGAGAATGCCGGCGGACGAGGCCACGGGCATGGAAATCGGGAACATCACATAGCGGAAAATGCCGAAGTGATTCAGTCCGTCCAGCCGCGCCGCTTCTTCCAGCTCCTTGGGCACGGTGACGAAGAACTGGCGGAACATGAACGCGGAAATTGCGCCCTGTGAGCAGAAAATCGGGATCAGCATCAGCGGAATCAGGCTGTCCGTCAGGTTGAACGATTTCATTTCATAGAACAGCGGAATGATGATGACCTCGATGGGCATCATCAGCGCCGTCAGCAGCAGGATGAACAGCGCGTTGCGGCCCGGAAAATGGATGCGGGAGAAGCCGTAGCCGGAGAGCGCCGAGATGAAGACATTGCCCAGCGTGCCGATGACGGCGACAAGGATCGTATTGAAATAATGCAGGGCGAAGGGCTGCTTTTGGAAGATTTCCACGTAGTTTTCAAACTTCCAGCCCTGCGGGAGCAGGCGGGGCTGACCGAAGACCTGCGCATTGGTGTTCAGCGAGTTGACCAGCATCCACCAGAAAGGATAGACAAAGAGCAGCGTCACGATCACCAGCGTCAAGATGCGCGGAATCCAGCGCAGAACCTTGTTATTCTTCATAGTGAGACACCTTCTTTCTGGCGACCCATTGCAGCATCGTCAAAACCAGCATGATCAGGAACAGAATGACGGCGATAGCGGAGGCGTAGCCCGTCTTGAATGCCTTGAAGCCCTGATAATAGATGTAATAGACGAGCACCATGGTGCTGCCTTCCGGGCCGCCCTCGGTCATCAGCTTGATGGTGTCAAACACGCGCATCGAGCCGATCATCGTGACGATGGAAGCCATCAACACGGTAGGCATGAGCAGCGGAAGCTTGATTTTGCTGAACAGCTTGAAGCCGCTTGCGCCGTCAATGCGCGCCGCTTCGACGATGCTGCTGTCCAGGTTCATGACCGCGCCATAGAAAATCAGCACGTTTGTACCCAGATTTTTGAGCACGCGGGTGACGATGACGGAAGCCATGGCCCAGCCCTTTTCGTTGAGCCAGTTCGGCCCCTGAATGCCGAAAAGCGCGAGGAACCAGTTGACCGGGCCGGCCGTGCCGCCTTGCAGCAGGTATTTCCAGACGATGGCCCAGGCCACGCCGGAGGTAACGACCGGCAGGAAGATGATTGTGCGGATATAGCGCGTGCCGAAACGTCCGTCGCCCAGATACAGCGCCATCGCCATGGCGAGAATCAGGTTGAGGGGCACGAGAAACACGGAGAAAATCAGCGTGTTTTTGAGCGTCAGCGCGAACAGGGGATCGCTGAAAAGCTTTTCATAGTTATCCCAGCCGCAGAAAGTGCTCGTGCCGAAAAGCATGTTTTTGTTTTGAAACGAGTAAATGAAAACATTGACCAGCGGCACCAGCACAAAGAGAATGAAGCCGAGCATCTGCGGCAGAATGAAGGAATAGCCGGATAAGCTCTCACCCAAATTGCGGCGCTGCCTTGCTGTTAAACGGTTCATAGGGGATCCTCCTGATGCGCGGGGGAAAAGGCCCGCGCCTGAATTCAGAAAGGGCAGCGGCTCAGCGCGCCGCTGCCCTTTTGCAAGTATGGGGAATTCATGACCGCATGTGCGGTTTCAAGCTGCCGCTTATTGGAGATTGGCGCGATACACCGCCGCGATTTCGCCCAGGATGGAAGCGATGTCCGCGTCCTTCGTCCAGAGCTTGTCGAACAGGATTTCGGTCTCAATCTTGATGCTCGGCGAATTGATATTGTTGCTCATCGCGCGGCTGTTCAGCACGGAACTGGCAACGATGTTCTTCATCTGATCCGCATCGAGATACGCGTTGGAGTTGAGGAAGTCCTCGCTGTCCAGAACGCTGTGGCGGCACGGCGGCCAATACTGCGCAACGCGGGCAGCGCAGGTGTCGCTGGTCATGTAGGCGACCAGCTCGGCGGCCAGCTCGGCATTCTTGCTGTTCGCGTTGGCGGACATGGCGGCCTGACCGAGGAAGGAAACGTCGCCCGGCAGCTTGCAGACGCCCCACTGCCAGGTGACGTCCTTCAGGTTGCCCAGCTGAGAAATCTGGTTGAAGGTGCAGGCTGCGCCGCCGGTGAAGAAGTTGCTCTGGTCGCCGGCCGGAACGACGGATTCATCCTCAAACACCATGTCGTGGAAGAACTGCACGCCCGCGATGGACTCCGCAGAATCGATCTTGACCTCCAGGTCATCCGTCCAGAAGTCGCCGCCGAAGCCGCGCACGAACGGAGTGAGGTTCATCTCGGTACGGTCGGCAAAGCCCGCGTTGTTGACGGTCATGTAGCCGTACACGCCGGTCTTTTCCTTGATGGTCTTCATGCACTCGCGGAAGGTTTCCCACGTCCACGTGCCCTCGGCCACGTATTCGTTCGGATCCTTCAAACCGGCCTGCTCGAACAGATCCTTGTTATAGATCATGATGAACGGGCTGGTGGAGAACGGAACGGCGTAGATGTCGTCGCCGTCGCGCCACAGGCTCAGCGCGCCCGCGTCGATGTCGTCCGGATCATAATCGGTCAGCGCGTCATTCAGCTTGGCGCACAGGCCCGCGCCGATGAACGCCTTGATGTCGCTTTCCATGATCCAGAACGCGTCGGGCGCTTCGTTGCTTTGCAGATCCATCAGCAGCAGGCTGCTGTATTCCGCGCCGGAGAGGGATTCAAACGTGTAGTCGATGTCGATGCCCTTTTTCTGCGCGAACTCATCCACAAACGAGCCGAGCAGCGCGAGCTGCGTTTCGTTGCTCGTCCAGGTCGCAATCTTCAGCTTGACCGAGTCGGCCATTGCGGCGGAAGCGCCGACAAGCAGAAGAACGGAAAGAAGCAGGCAAATCAGTTTCTTCATGGGTTCGATCTCCTTTTTGTTTGTTGGGGACATTCGCGTCCTTTTACCTCTATTATAGGATGAATTGTACAGATTGTCAAATAAAAATATTACATTTTTGACGTTATTGCCGGAACCGACGGATGCAAAAGAAAAGCGCGCTGTGGTATAATAGAAAAAAGTTTGAACCCTGCATTTTGAAAGAATGAAAAGAGCGGACGGAGGAACGAGCGATGAAGCAGAGCGTGATTTCGTATGTACCGATGGCGGAGCGCTATGACGTGCTGGTGCTTGGCGGCGGCACGGCGGGCGTGATGGCGGCCTGCGCGGCGGGCCGGGAAGGAAAAAAGGCGCTGATTCTGGAGCGGGAATATGCGCTGGGCGGCACGGCGACGCTGTCCCTGACCATTCCGCGGATGACAAACCACATTCCGGGCTTTGTGAGCAATTCGTCGCTGGCGGAGGAATTGCAGCAAACGCTTGAAGCCAAAAAAGAGGGCGGCGACACCTATTTCTGCGATCCGCAGATGCAGAAGGTGGAGCTGGAGGCGATGTGCGCTCAATACGGCGTGGCGATTCTCTATGGCGCGGAGCTGGTTTCCGTCGTCAAGACGGAAAAGCAGATCGACGAGGTGATTGTCTCGACGCGCGGCGGCCTGCGTGGCTATCGGGCGGATTGTTTTGTGGATTGCACCGGCGACGCGTGCCTGGCACGCCGAAGCGGCTGCAAAACCGAATGCGGCTATGAGAACGAGAATCAGCCGATGACACTTCGCTTCTGTGTCGGCGGCGTGGATGTGAAAAAGGTGGAAAAGACGCTGCTGGACTGGGGTTATCGCTTCGGCGGCGATCATTTCCCGATGGAGTTTTATTCCCTGTGGCGCGAGGAGGCGTTTAATCCCTTTACCAAGCTGCTTCGTCAGGGCGTGAACGAGGGCAGGCTGACCGAACGCGACGGCAGCTATGTGCAGGTGTATTATCATCAGACGCTGGGCAAGGATACGCTCTGGTTCAACTGCCCTGAGGCCGGGCACATCACCAGCGCTGCGGATGCGGAATCGGTCACGGAGATGATTCTGTATTCGCGAAAGTCTGCAATGCGGATCATGAGTTTCCTCAAAGAGCGCTTCCCCGGCTTTGAGGAAGCGTATATCCAGTCCTTTGCGGATATTCCGGGCATTCGCGAGTCGTATCGGCTGGACGGCGAATACATCATGACGGAAAAAGATATTGAAGCGCGGTGCCGCTTTGAGGACGCGGTGGCGCAGTCGGCCTATCCCATCGATATCCACAACGAAAAGAACCTTGTGCTGATTCACATGGATCCGGGCGAGTATTACGAAATTCCGTATCGTTGCATGCTGCCCAGGGAGGTGGACAATCTGCTGGTGGCGGGGCGCTGTGTTTCCGCAACCTTTGCGGCGCAGTCTTCCATGCGGATTCAGCTGACCTGCATGGCGCTGGGCGAAGCGGCGGGCATTGCGGCTGCGATGTCGCCGCAGGTCAAGACGGTGGACGGCGCGCAGGTGCGCCGCCGCATGATCAAGCATGGGGCGAAGTTTCTGTAAGGCATAGGCGCGGTTTTTGCCGGCCGAAAAAGGATTTTTTCGATTCAGCGCGAATAAAATATCTATTGTCCATTTTTGGACTCATAATTTACGATAAAGCGAGGAAGAAAGATGATAACTCGTTCAGACCGGCTGGATCATGTCCATTCCGATATCCGCGGCCCGCTGTATCAGGAGGCTCTGCGCATGGAGTCCGAGGGCGTCAACGTGCTCAAGCTCAATACAGGCAATCCGGGTCGTTTTGGCTTTAAACTGCCCAACAGCGTGCGGCAGGCGCTGGCGCTGCACATCGACGAGGCCGTGCCGTACTGCGATGTGCGCGGCATGGCGGCAGCGCGCAACGTCATCTGCACCTATCACATCGGGCGCGGCCTTCAGGGCATCATGCCTAACGATGTTTTCATCTGCAACGGCGTGAGCGAAGCGGCGAGCATGCTGATGAACGCGCTGATCGGCACGGACGACGAAATCCTGCTGCCGTCGCCGTGCTACTCCCTGTGGAGCAACAACGCATATCTGTGCGGCGGCAAGCCGGTGTTCTACCGCTGCGACCCGAACAACGAATGGAACCCGGATATCGACGATATCAACAGCAAGATCACCGACCGCACGAAGGCGATTCTGGTCATCAACCCGAACAACCCGACAGGCGCGGTTTACAGCAAGGAAGTCCTGCTGGCGATTGCGGAAATCGCGCGTCAGCATCATCTGGTGCTGCTGGCGGACGAAATCTATGACCGTCTGGTGATGGACGGTCTGCGCCATGAGTCCATCGGCGCGCTTGCGCCGGATGTGCCGTGCGTGACGTTTAACGGCCTGTCCAAGAGCCATATCGTCTGCGGCTTCCGCTGCGGCTGGATGGTTTTCTCCGGCCCGAAGGGCGAGCTGGACGAGGTGAAGGACGGCGTGATGCAGCTGGCTTCCATGCGCCTGTGCGGCAACGCGCTGACGCAGCTGGTTATTCCGGCGGCGCTGGTGGACAGCGAGAGCACCCGCGAGATGCTTGTGCCGGGCGGCCGCCTGTTTGAGCAGCGCAAGGCCACGCTGGAAGCGCTGGATAAGATCGACGGCGTGGATTATCTGCCCAACCACGCGGCGTTCTATCTGTTCCCGCGGCTGGACAAGAGCAAGTTTGACTTTGAGAACGCGCACGACTTTGCGATGAAGTTCCTGCACGAACAGCATGTGCTCGTCATCCCCGGCGACGGCTTTGACTGGCACGAGGATCTGCGCTTCCGCATTGTCATGCTGCCGGAGCCGGAAACGCTTACCAAGGCGATGGGCGACATGGCGTATTTCCTCAAGCAGCATCGGGTGTGAAAAGTTTGGATCAAGAAAAGACGCTTTCCTGCGCGGAGAGCGTCTTTTTTTGTAAGCCTGTTTCAATCGTAGACTGCTTCGCAGTCTGCTCTGAAACTACTTTTTTTTGATGATTATGGGAGACGTTGGGGCGTTGCCCCAAGCCCCACAAGGGAACTTGAGTTCCCTTGACCGTCCTCTTCGCTTCGCGGCGGTTTAAAGCTTTATTTCGTTGCGAGGAGATCGCGGTAATACTCGGCCTTTTCCGCTTCAGTGCGCATATTGGCGAGGTACATCATATCGGCCATCGCGCCCGCAAGCGCTTTCGGAATACGCTGCACCATCTTAATGCGGTCGCCATACTTGGCCATGATCGCGGCATGATCCATCACGAAGTTCTTGCCGTCGCGGCGGCCGCAGTAGCAGCAATAGAAGTGTTCGCGGCCCTCGTTGCTGATGGTGCTGTGGTCATAGGCGACCATGTCCGCCCAGATCTTATACACGTCGGTCGAGTTGGCGAAATTGAACATATCCGCGCTGAAACCGCCGGACGGGCGCATGTTGACTTCCAGACCGAGGATGTCGCCCTTTTTGCCGAGCGCGGGCTGATCTTCGTTGAGCACGAAAAATTCCAGATGGACAAAGCGGCTCTTCACGCCGAAAGCGGCGACGGTGCGGCGGCCGACGTCGCGCATGGCTTCCGGCAGCGTCTTTTCGATATAGTAGCAGGAATTGCCGTTTGTGTTGACGATATCCATGATGGAATCGATGGTCACGTTGCCGGTTTCAAACAGCGGCTCGCCCTTGGAGTTGATGACCGCGTCGTAGGTGTGCACCGTGCCGTTGACGTATTCCTCCATGATGTAGACGGTCTCGTCCTTCGTGGCGAAGAAATAATTCAGCTCGTCGTCGTTTTTGAGTTTATAGGTATGGGAAGCGCCCACGCCGTTATCCGGCTTGACGATGACGGGGTAGCCGACCTCGGCAATGAAATCCTTGCAGCCGGTATAATCGCGGACGATGTGCCAGCGCGCGGTTTTGATGCCCGCCTTGGCGTAATTGGCCTTCATCGCGGACTTATACTTGACCGGCTGCATATCCTCGGTGTGGAAACCGGTGGTGATGTTGAAAGCGGTGCGCAGCATGGCGTCGCGCTCCAGCCAGTATTCGTTGTTGCTCTCCAGCCAGTCGATTTTGCCGTGCTTGTAGGTCAGAAACGCGACCGCGCGGAACACCTCGTCGTAGTTTTCCAGCGAGGAGACTTTGTAATACTCGTTCAGCGCGCCGCGCAGTTCGGGCATGAGCTGGTCATACGGGCAGTCGCCGATGCCGAGAACGTTCATGCCGTTCTTTTTCAGTTCGGCGCAGAATTTCCAGTAATTGGTCGGAAAATTCGGGGAGATGAAGATGAAGTTTTTCATGGGAATGCTCCTTTACGGATCTGTGAAATAGAGTTTAAGCCAATTCTGTCATTAAACGCTTTTGATTACGCCGAAGTTGTGACGGAAGGAGTTTATCGTTTTCCCAGCAGGAAGGGCAGGTAATATTCGACCTGCTTGTACCACCAGCCCCAATCGTGATCGACGTCGTAGCCCCAGAAGTCCACCCACGCGTGGATGCCCTTGGCATCGAGCACGCCCTTGATGCGCGAGGTGCTTTCCTTGAGCACGTCTTCCCACGCGCCCTGGCCGACGCAGAGGATGATTTTGCGCTCGTTGTACATGCGGATATACGGGTGATCCTCAGACATGCCGGAGAGGTAGTGGTACGGCGAGTTGCGGTAGACGAGGTCATCCATGTAATCGCCGAAGGAATCGAACGAATCGTAGACGCCGGAGAGCGCCAGCACGCTGTCAAAGAGATCCGGACGGCGGAAGAACAGGTTTGCCGCGTGCATCGCGCCCATCGAACAGCCGAACGGCATGATCGGCATCTGACACCAGTTGCGCTCGCCCGCAAGGTGGCGGATCTGCGGCACCATTTCATCGACGATGTAGTTGAACCAGCGCTCGTGCTGCTCGATGCGGGCGCGCGGATTGCCGCCGTGATCCGCCCACGTTTCATTATCGATGGTATCGATGGAGAACACCATGATTTCGCCTGCGTCAATGTACGGGCGGAATACGTCGTCCATATGGAAATTCTCGAAATCGTAGAAACGCCCCGCCTGGCAGGGAATGAACAGCACCGGCTTGCCGCGGTGGCCGTAGACCTTGAACTCCATTTCTCGGTTCAGGTTGTAGGAATAGCCTTTAAAATAACGAACTTCCATGGCATGATGCTCCTTATCGATTCAACATTGAAAAGCACGAACTCCTTCAGTGAGCTTCGCTGAAAGACCTTCGGCATTTCGCTTGCCTGCTTCCCACACTGTGGGCAGCAAGCTGCACGCCCTCAAAGAGGGAACCTTTTGGTATTCGCGGCGGCAGCGTGGGGATAAAGCCCTCTTCGTAGAGGAACGTTTGGAATCGTCGCCGCCTGTGGCGGATTCAGACGATGAAAAACGCTGGAAGGCAGACGGAAGGAACTCAAAACCCCAAACACTTCATAAACACGGGAATCTGCCGTTCCCACGAGGCTTCGCTGTGCGTGCCGCCGGGGGCGATGCGGAAGGTGAGATCGACGCCCTTTTGCAGCAGCGCCGACGTGCAGGAGGTCAGCGCGGAGAGGTTCGCCGCATGGTTGGCCATTTCCTGCCCGCCGTAATCCATGTAAATCAGCGTGTCGGGGGAGATCTCCGCCTGCCGGATGATGCGCCGCACCTTGCCCGCGCCGAGCCACAGGCTGGGGGAAAGGCAGACCGCTTTGCCGAAAACGGAATTGAACGCCGTCGCCGCGTACAGGCTCATCAGCCCGCCCATCGACGAACCGGCAATCAGCGTGTTGTCCCTGTCCGGCAGGGTGCGCAGATTCGCGTCGATCATCGGCTTGAAACCGTGGATGAACCAGTTCATCGTCGTGCGCCCGCGCCCGCGGATGCGGCCGAGTTTCGGGTCTTCACAGGTGAACGGGCAGTATTCCTCCAGCCGATTGTTGCCGATGGGATTGCATTCCACTGCCGCGATGATCAGCGGCGTCTGCGTTTCGTCCATATATTGGGCCATGCCCCACGATTTGCCGTAGGTCGCGTCTTCGTCAAAGAAAACGTTGTGGCCGTCGAACATATACATCACCGGGAAGCGCGCGTCCGGCTGCTCGTCGTAACAGGCAGGCAGATACAGATAGGCGCGGCGCTTGAGTTCCGGCATGAGCTTGGGGATTTGAAGCTCCCACTTGTAAACCATGTGAAAAAGCCTCCGCAAAATGAAATTCGGGTATCATTCATAAAAGTATACGGCACACGCGCCGCCTTGTCAATTCGCCGCGGGTCAAAAATGTATGTTGCGACTGGATTTTGGCAAGGCTATACAGGAAAAAGAACAGGCGTTTGCGCATATTCCGCGCACGGCGCCGACGTTGACAGAACTTTTATGGCAGATTATAATGAAGCTATCGGATTTCAAACACGCCATCGCGCGTTTTTTCGGAAAGTGCAAACGGGAGGACACCATGCCCAATATACAGGATTATGTGATTTGGAGAGGCGATCTGCCGCTTGATCGCGTGCCGCTGTGCGACGTGGACGCGCTGCTGCTGAGCTATCTGTCGTATATGCCCTACGACAATATCGTGGGCGATGCGTTCGACGGGGGAATCTCCCTGCGCGACGCGGCGCAGAAGCTGCTTGAGGTCAATGAGCGGGAAAAAACGCCGCTGGCCTATAACGTCAAGGAGGACAGAAAGCTGCTGGCCGCGCTGATGGAAAGCGCGCGGTTTGGGGATATTCGGCTTGTCGGCTACATAAACCGGGTGGATACCAAACTGGAAGAGCAGTTTTCCGCCGTCACCTATCTGCTGGGCGAAGGGCATGCGTTTGTCGCTTTCCGCGGCACGGATAACACCGTCGTCGGCTGGAAAGAGGATTTCAACATGAGCTTTGAAACCGAAGTTCCGGCCCAGCGGGATGCGGTGGCCTATGCGCAGCGCGTCGCGGCGGCTATCGATCTGCCGCTGATTGTCGGCGGCCACTCGAAGGGCGGCAATCTGGCAGCTTACGCGGGCATGTTCGTCGATGAAGCGACCCGCGCGCGCATTCAGACGGTCTATAACTTCGACGGGCCGGGGTTCAACGAGGCGACGATCTCTTCCGAAGCGTTTGGCAAGGTGGATATGCGCATTCGCACGTTCGTGCCGCAATCCTCAATGATCGGCATTCTGATGTGGCACAGAGAGCCGTTTACCATTGTGCGCAGCAACGGCGTGGGCGTGTTTCAGCACGACGCGTATACCTGGCAGATTTTGGGCGGCGGATTCATGACGCTGACCGAGCGCACGGGGCACAGCCACTTTGCCGACGACACGATCAAGCGTTGGCTCGAAGAACTCAGCCCCGACATGCGGCGACAGGCCATCGACGGCATTTACGCGGTGCTCAGCGCATCGGGCGGCATGAATGTCAGCGAGCTGTTTGAGGCGCGCAACACGATGAGCGTGCTCAAAGCGGCGGGCGCGATGGATGAAAAGACGAAAAGCGCTGTGCTTGAAGCGTTCCGGCTGCTGGGCAGTTCCATGATCGGCGGCGTGCCGGCCTGGCTGGAACGCACGGCCAGCACCGTGGCGCAGAAAATGCCGTGGGAGCAGCGCAGGGAGGAAGCCAAAGCGCATGCGGAGCAGCAGCCACCCGAACTTGCCAAATGAGCGAAGATCATCTATAATAGACGGGAATATCGGCCCAATGCGGGGCGGAAAGAGGAAATACCATGGAAAGAAAGAATGCGTGGGCGGCGTATGCCGAAGACGACAGCAGGGTGGAAGCCTTTGCCAAAGCCTATTGCGATTTCATCAACAACGGCAAAACAGAGCGCGAGTGCGTGGCTTACGGCGAGAAGCTGGCCAAGGCGCACGGCTTTGAGGATTTGAACGCGGTCATCCGTTCGGGCAGAAAGCTTGAAGCGGGCGCGCGCGTCTATGCCAACTGGATGGGCAAGAGCTTCATGCTCTTCGTGCTGGGCGTAAAGCCGCTGGAGGAAGGCATGAACATCCTCGGCGCGCACATCGATTCCCCGCGCATCGATGTGAAGCAGAACCCGCTGTATGAGGACGGCGACCTGGCGTATCTGGATACGCATTATTACGGCGGCATCAAGAAATATCAGTGGGTCGCCATGCCGCTGGCGCTGCACGGCGTCATCATCAAAAAGAACGGCGAAAAGGTGCCGGTCAACATCGGCGAGGATGAAAACGATCCGGTGTTCTGCATCTCCGATCTGCTGATTCACCTGGCGCAGGAGCAGATGGCCAAGAACGCGAAGGACGTGGTCGAGGGTGAAGCGCTGAACCTCATCGTCGGCGGCCGTCCGCTGGCGGGCGAGGAAAAGGACGCGGTGAAGGCCAACGTGCTCAAACTGCTTGATGACAAATACGGCGTGGAGGAGGAAGACTTCCTCTCCGCGGAGCTGGAAATCGTTCCGGCAGGCAAGGCGCGCGACATGGGCTTTGACCGCAGCATGATTTTGGGCTATGGCCATGACGACCGCGTGTGCGCCTATCCGTCCATGATGGCGGTGCTGGATTACGAAGGCACGCCGGATTACACGCTCTGCTGCATCATCACCGATAAAGAAGAAATCGGCAGCGTCGGCGCGACGGGCATGGCTTCCCACTATCTGGAAAACACTGTTGCCGAGCTGTATGCCTGCACGGCGGATTACTGCGAGCTGGCCGTGCGCCGCTGTCTGCGCAACAGCCGCATGCTTTCCAGCGACGTGAGCGCGGGCTATGACCCGAACTTCGCCAGCGCGTTTGAAAAGAAGAACAGCGCGTTCCTCGGACGCGGCATCTGCTTCAACAAGTTCACCGGCAGCCGCGGCAAGTCCGGCAGCAACGACGCGAATCCGGAATTTATGGCCAGCCTGCGCAAAATCATGGACGATGCGGGCGTGGCGTTCCAGACGGCGGAGCTGGGCCGCGTCGATCTCGGCGGCGGTGGAACGATCGCCTACCTGTGCGCCAAGTATGGCATGAACGTAATTGATTCCGGCATTGCGGTGCTCAGCATGCACGCGCCGTATGAGATCATCAGCAAGGTTGACCTCTATGAGGGCTACCGCTGCTACTGCGCGTTCCTCAAGGGCGCAAAGCCTGTGGATTGACTCAGACGGATGCACGTCCCTGCAATCAGTTACATCTGTTTTACAATCCTCCCTTCCGAAATCGGCGGGGAGGATTTTTTTAGTTTACAGAAAACCGCATAAGAGCTGCCGTGTCCGCAGTTTTTGCCCATTTTTGACGTTTACAAAATGACAACTGCAATGTGGTAAAAATAGACGACAAAGTGAATGGAATTCCCTATGGACGAGATAGGAAAATATTTCTTTCATGGATAAAAATGGGAAAAAAGGTTGAAAAAAGCAAAAAACGGTCGTATAATGAGCGCAAAACTTTTTGGAAGGACCGAAGAAATTTCAAAATCGGCTCAAACAAAAAGTGACAAATCGTCATATGGAGGGAAATGCCATGAACAACTTTTTCAAGCGTGCGGCCTGCCTTGCGGTGACCGCCGTCATGACCCTTTCCAGCACCGGCGCGCTGGCCTGCACGGGCTACTACGTCGGCAAGCAGGCGAGCGCCAGCGGCCACACCATCATCGGCCACACTGTCGATGCATGGAATACCGCGCAGGCGAAGCAGGTCGTCTATCCGCACAGCGAAGAGCCGGGCCGCACCGTGACCGTCGGCGCGAACGAAGTGCCGCTGCCGGATGTCACCTATCAGTACACCTCCACGCCGTTCATCGAGGGTCTGTGGGATAACGCTGTCGCCAACGAGATGGGCGTGACCATGACCGGCTCGGTGACGACCTACATCAGCGATGGCATCATGGCGGCTGATCCGTATGTGCAGGACGGTGCGTCCGAAACGTGGATCAGCGGCTATATCGCGGCGGTTTCCGCTACGGCGCGCGAAGCTGTGGAAAACTACGGCAAGATCATGGAGACTTACGGCAGTTCTGAATCCAACACGTTCATGATTGCCGATCAGCAGGAAGCCTGGTATCTGGAAAGCTATTCCGGCCATCAGTGGGTCGCCGTAAAGATGCCGGAGGACGCGGTCGCCGTGTTCGGCAACGAGTGCATGCTTGGTTCCGTTGCGGATTATGAGGAAGGCGAAAGCCTGCTGCATTCCGAAGGCCTGTTCTCCGTGCCGGAAGCCGCGGGCCTGACTGTGCTGGACGACGCGGGCAATGTCGATCTGTTTGCGACCTACGTTGGCGCGCGCAACCTGAACGCGGGCGCGAACCGCCGCACGTGGTATGGCCATGAGCTGCTGGCGCCGTCCACCGCGGAGGATTATGCGATGACGACCCGCTATCCGCTGTTCTATCAGCCGGATGAAAAGGTCACGCTTCAGGATATCTTCGAGCTGACCCGTTCCCGCTTTGAGGGAACGCAGTGGGACCCGGAGGAGACCGGCCGCCCCGATATCCGCGTCATCGGCGTCGAGCGTCAGGTGAACTGCTCGGCCATCGAGATTTACGACGACCTGCCCGCCGCCATGTCCGCCGTGACGTGGACGACGCTGGCCAACGCGGAGCATTCCGTCTATCTGCCGCTCTCCAACCTCATCACCGACGTGGCAGAAGCGTTTGACCATACGCCCGAAGGCTTCACTTCCGACAGCTATGGCTACGATTTGAGCTATGCGCATACCCACTTCAAGCGCCTGTGCGCCCTGAGCGAGCAGGACCGCGAGCACTACGGCACGGGCGTGCGCGCCTACTGGAAGTCTGTCGAGGACGCGCTGGTCGAGGAGTATCCGACCGTGCTGGCTGAAGCGGCGAAGCTCTATGAGGAGGATCCCGCGAAGGCCGCCGAATACCTGACCAACTACACCGTGGAGAAGCAGGAAAAGGCGCTGGCCGACTGCGACACGATGTATGACGAGCTGACCTGGTATATGATTACCAACACCAGCACCCAGCGCTACAACAGCAGCCGCGGCGAGTTCAATACGTGGAATAACTTCGTGCCGTCGCTGGCGGAAGCGGAGTAAGGCTTCGAACAAAAACGGACAGAAGGGGAATCGCTCTTGCATGGGCGGTTCCTTTTTGACTTTCCGGTTGTGTAATCGGCTTTTTATGGTATAATGTTTCCCGTATACGGACAGGGGAGAGATGGGTATGGAGCAAAAGAAAGCCAAAAAAGTCTATGCGCGCTTCGGCACACAGGCGCGGCGGGATTGGAAGCGCGCGGGCAGAAAGACTGTGCGCAGCCACTACTGGCCGTCGGTGCTGCTGTGTCTGGTCGCGGCGTTTTTGGGCACGGAGTTCACCGGCTCGCTGGATGTGCTGCACCTGACGCAGCAGAAGTGGGATACGATTTCAAACTTTCTCGCGTCCTTCGGCAGGCCGGGCGCGGCGGCGAACAGCCGCGGCGTGTTTGCGCTGGCGGTGAACAAAATCGCCGACGGTTCGCTTCAGGATATTGTGAACAACACCGTCATGTCGCTGGCGGGTTCGAGCGAATGGGGGCAGACGATTGCCATTGCGGTGAGCAGTTTGGTTTCGGTGATATACTGGGTGTTGATCACGAACACGTTCGCCGTCATTCTGCGCCGTCTGTTCATGGAGATGCGCGTCTATGAGGAAGTGCCGCCGTATCGCGCGCTCTATCTGCACAGCGCGCACTGTTGGGGGCGCACGTCGCTGGCGCAGCTGCGCGCGGCGGTTCAGCTGGCGCTGTGGTGGCTGACGATTGTCGGCGGCGTGATCAAGACGTTTTCGTATTATCTTTGCAGCTTCATTCTGGCGGAAAACCCGACGATGAAGGGTAAAGACGCGATTGCGCTCTCCCGAAAGATGATGAACGGCCACAAGTGGGAGTGCTTTTTGATGGAGCTTTCCTTTGTGCCGTGGCATCTGCTGTCGATGGCGACGTTCGGCCTGACGGATTTGTTTTACGCCAGCGCCTACATCACGGCCACGCGGTGCGAATTCTACGCCGCCGTGCGCGCACAGGTGAAGGCGGAAGGCGAGGCCGAAGCGCTGCGCGATACCTATCTGTTTGAGCGGGCGACGGCCAAGACGCTCCGCCGCGCCTACAACGATTTGGGGAAGCCGGTGGAAAAGCTGCCCGAACGCGTTTACGGCAACAGGGTTTCCCGCTTCTTTGGCGAATATCTGGGCGTGACCCTGTTTGTCAACCCGCAGGATGTCGCGCGCGAAAAGATTCAGGATCGTGAATACCGTCTGCGCTACATGCGCCGCTGCGAGCAGGGGCTTTCCTACCCGATTCGGCTCAGCCCGCTTTTGCAGTATGAGCACAAAGATAGAGAACCCGCCCTGTTTACGCGCAAATATCCGGTGACGACGCTGGTGCTGCTGTTCTTCCTGTTCTCGACCATCGGCTGGTGCTGGGAGGTCGTGCTGCATTTGGTAACGGCGGGTACGTTTGTCAACCGCGGCGTGCTCCACGGGCCGTGGCTGCCGATTTATGGCACGGGCGGCGTGCTGGTTCTGCTGGCGCTCTACAAGCTGCGCGACAGGCCGTGGCTGGAGTTTATCGCGACGATCGTCGTCTGCGGCATCGTCGAGTATTTCACCGCGTACTATCTGGAAACCGTATACGACCGCCGCTGGTGGGATTATGCGGGGTATTTCCTCAACCTGCACGGGCGGATCTGCGCGGAGGGCCTGCTGGTGTTCGGCCTGGGCGGCATGGCGGTTGTCTACGGCGTTGCGCCGCTGTTTGACAACCTGCTGCACAAGGTCAAGAGAAGCGCGCTGATTGCGTTGTGCGTCGCGCTGGTCGCGCTCTTCTGCGTGGATCAGGTTTATTCCCATTTTTATCCCAACGAAGGCGAGGGCATTACGGACGAGGTGGTCTATAAAGTGAACGACGCCCGCGTCTCGCCTGACGGGGAGGCATTTGTTTAATGCGGATCAGTGCATTTTTCGTGCTGGCGGCGTATTTGGCGGCCAACGCCTACGTTGCCGCGCGCACGTCGATTTTTCTGCACCGCAACCTGCCCGAACGCGTGGCGAAACTCGTTTCGCTGCTGACGGCGGGCGTGTATTCCGTCTTCGCGATGGGCATGCCGCTGGGGTATATTCTGCCGGAAGGAACGCTGAGAAAGGCGATTATGCGCGTCTCTTTCGGGTTTTACGGCATTTTTATCTATCTGTTTTCGGCCTATGTGCTCATCGAGGTGCTGGCGCGGCTTTCCAAACGGTTTCATCGCACGGAGAAGCTGACCGCGCGGAGGGGCAACCCCAAGCTGATTTTCGGCGGCGCGGTGTGGTTCGGTATCATTTTAACCTGCATTTTGGGCATTCATCACGCGTCCGAGCTGACCGTGAAACGCTATGACGCCGAGGTCGCCAAGGATGGCGGCGGGCGCGAAAGCCTGCGCGTGGTGCTCATCGCGGATCTGCATCTGGGATACAGCGTCGGCGCGAAACGCATCGAGGACATGGTCGAAAAGGTCAACGCGCAGAACGCGGATATCGTTCTCATCGCGGGCGATATCTTTGATAACACCGTGGACGGAATCGACGATCCGGAGTCGGTGAAAGCTTCGCTCCGGTCGATGAAAAGCAGGCTGGGCGTGTATGCCTGCTGGGGCAACCACGACGTGGCGGAGCGCCTCTTCAGCGGGTTCAGCACCAAAAAGCTGGAAAACACCCAGCGCAGCGGGCAGATGGAGCGGTTTGTGCGCGACAGCGGCATCATCATGCTGGAGGACGAAGCGCGGCTGATTGACGACAGCTTTTACGTCATCGGCCGCAAGGATTACGAAAACGCGGGCGACGGCACGCACGAGCGCATGAGCCTTGCGGGATTGATGGCGGATATCGACACGGATAAGCTCGTTATTTCGCTGGAACATGAGCCGCGCTTTCTTAAACAGAACGCCGATGCGGGCGTGGATGTGATGCTCTGCGGCCATACGCACGACGGCCAGTTTTTCCCGCTGAATATCGCCATCCGAACCGCGTGGGAAAATCCTGCGGGTCTCAAAAAGGTGGGCGGGATGACCAGCGTCGTCACCTCCGGCGTGGGCGTTTACGGGCCGGATATGCGCATCGGCACGGACGCGGATATTTCAGTGGTGGATATTCACTTTACACGATAAGGCAAAAACATCCGAAAAGGAGAAAAAGCATATGAAACTCATTCAGGGCGGTCTGATCAAGACCATTACAAGCGGCGATATTCCAAACGGACAGGTGCTCATCGACGGCGGCAAAATCGTCGCGGTGGGGCAGAATCTCGACGTTCCGGCGGGCACGGAGATCATCGACGCGGCGGGCTGCATCGTCACGCCGGGCTTCGTTGACGCGCACTGCCACATCGGTATTCACGAGGAAGCGACGCGCTGGGAAGGCAACGACACCAACGAGTATTCCAGTCCGGTTACGCCGGAAATCCGCGCCATCGACGGCATCAATCCGATGGACGAGGCTTTCGGAAACGCCATCGGCGGCGGCGTGACGACGGCGGTGACGGGCCCCGGCTCGGCAAACGTGCTGGGCGGCTCGTTTGTGGCGATGAAGCTCTACGGCGACTGCATCGACGACATGATTCTCAAGTATCCGGCGGCGATGAAGTGCGCGTTCGGCGAGAATCCGAAGGGCGCATATGGCCAGAACGGCCGCAAAGCGCCGGTCACGCGCATGGCCGTCGCGGCGCAGCTGCGCGAGATGCTCTTCAAGGCGCAGCGCTACGCGAAGGAAGTCGAGGCGGCGGAGAAGGACGAAACCAAGACCCGCCCGTTTGATATGCAGCTGGAAGCGCTGCTCCCGGTCATCCGCAGGGAGATTCCGCTCAAGGCGCACGCGCACCGCGCGGACGATATTCTGACCGCGCTGCGCATCGCGAAAGAATTTGACGTGGATATCACGCTCGACCACGTGACCGAAGGCCATCTGATTGTGAATCATCTGGTACAGGCGGGCAAGCCCGTGCTGGTCGGCCCGTCGTTCGGCTCCAAATCCAAGCAGGAATTGAAGGAAAAGAGCTTTGCGACCGCGGGCGTTCTGGATAACGCCGGGCTGGAGGTCTGCATCATCACAGACGCGCCGGTCATTCCGCTGTATTACCTGCCGCTGTGCGCGGGTCTGGCCGTGAAGGCGGGCATGAAGGAGGAATCCGCATGGCGCGCGATCACCATCAATCCGGCGCATGTCGTAGGTATCGACAGCCGCGTCGGCTCGCTTGAAGCCGGCAAGGACGCGGATATTGCGATTTTCGACGGAAATCCGCTTCGCGATATCCAGTGCCACACGAAGGCCGTTTTCGTCAATGGCGAAGAGGTGCTTTCTCAGATCAAAACGCGGGTGTAAGCGAAGGAGGGCGCGGGCAGTGAACGACATTCATCCCGATTTGGCGCTGCTCGCGCAGCCTGAGCGGCGGGCGATCTGCTGCCTGTGCGTGGAAAGCGCGGGGCAAAATCTTTCAGGGCTTCTGGAAAAGAAGCCCTTTTCGCGTTACGCGGAAAACGGAGAGACCGCGCTGCTCTTTGACGAGACGCAGAGCGAAGCGTGGCGCATGGAAATCGAGCGGATTCTGCGGGAAAACGGGCTTTGCGCGGGGATGAGCGGGCCGTTTGCGTTGGCCGCTTCCGCGCGCGGATGCCTGACCAAAGCGCGCATTGCGCTGGAAACGGGCAGCGCGCTTGCGCCCGGACGCGCGCTGTATGACATGGAGACTTACGGCGAAGCGGCGCTTCTGCGCAAGGCGAAAACGGCGCTTGAGGCGCAGGGGTTTTGCGCGGAAGATTTCTGCGACGCGGCGATTGAAGGCCTTGCGCGGCTGGATGAGCAGGGGGAAGCGCAGTATGTGCGCAGCCTGCACGCGTATCTGAGCAGCGGACTGAATCTGCGCCGCGCGGCGGAGACGATGGGCATACACCGCAATACGCTGGCCTATCGCATGCGCCGGATTGAAGCGCGCTTCGCCTTGAATCTCGGCGATATGAACACCTGCTTTGAACTGTTGTTTTCCCTCTGGCTCAGGGATGGAATTGGCGGCGAAGTGCAGCCCGAGTCGACGGAATCATTTGACAGCGGCGCGGTGCGCGCGGCGCTTTGGCGCTTTACGGAACGCACAGGCGGGGCGGAAGCGCTGTGCGGCGGGCGTTTTAAGCTGGCCGTCGCGGCAGTCGGCGTGGGAAACATGGGCGACGAAAAGCGCATGGAACTGACGCTGGCGCTCTGCGCCCAGCCGCAGAAGCCGGTTGCGGCGTTTGACGAAGAAACGCTGTTTTTGGCGCTTCCGCCGGAAGAAATCGACGCGTTTGCCAAGGCGGCGGGGCCGCTTTGCGAGGCGGCGCGCGCGGGACTGGTAATTTCACAGCCGTTTGCCATGGAGCGGTTGAACGCGCGGCTGCGCCTGTGCCGCCTTGCGCTGCTGGCGGCGGGCACGCAGACGATGGAGATGCGCGACATGGGTTCTACGCTGTTCTTTATGGCGCTGGAACGAAAGATATCCCTCGCGCCGTATCTGTGCGAAGATGTGATCCGCGTGATGGATGAGGACGCGACGCGCGGCTCGGCGCTCTCGCGGGCGCTGTATGCGTATCTGCTCAACTTTATGGATCTCAAAAAAGCCGCGCAGCAGCTGGGCATTCACCGCAACACGCTGGAATACCAGGTGCGCAAGATGAACGCCGTCATCGGGGAACCGCCGGACGGAAGCAAGCGGTTCAGGATGATGTGCACCTATAAAATGCTGGCGCTGCCGGATACGGGCGTGCATGATGTGTAAAATCTTACAAATGAAAAGGCGCGCCGGAACGCGAAAAGAATCGCAAAAAAATTCACAAAACGGCTTGAATTGACCGTATGAATATGGTATACTGCTTGCAGCACAAAAAGGCTTTGTAAAAAATTACAAAGCAAACGAAGTCGGGAGGATTCACGAATGGCGAAAATCGGTTCGATGGAGCTGATTGTCATCCTGATTGTCGCGATGCTTGCCATCGGCCCGGAGCGCCTGCCCAAAGCGGCGCGCACGCTGGGCAAGGCGGTCGGCTCGTTCAAAAAATACATGAACGACGCGACGAGCGATTTGCGCGAGGCCAGCGATGAATTTCGCGAGGTGACCGATGAAATCGCGGACGCGCAGAAGACCATGCGCAAGGCGTTTAAGGACGCGGACGACGAAATCAGCAGGACGAAAAAAGAAGCGGACGATAAGCTGAACCCCAAAAAGAAAAAGAAGAAAAAGCCTGTCGAGCCGGAAACGGACGAGACGGACGACGAGCCTGAACCGCCGAAGGACGAAACGAAGGCGGGCGGGTCGGAAGACAAAGCGGAGGCTGAAGAAACGCAGCCGGAGAACGGCGCCGAAGCCGAAAGACAAAGCGAAGCAAACGACGCTCAGCAGAGCGCTGACGCCGAATAAAGGAGGAACTTTTTTATGGGTAAGATTGGAACGACCGAATTGCTGGTTGTGCTCGCGATTGTGTTGATTATCTTTGGGCCGAAAGCGCTGCCGAAGCTGGGCCGCTCGTTGGGCAAGACGCTGGGCAGCTTCCGTAAGGGCATGAGCGACGGCGCGGACGACGATGAGGACGACGACGAGGAAGAGGTCGTCGTGAAGAAAAAGAAGAAAAAGACTGTCGACAAGAAGGCCGACGATGAGGACGACGAGGAAGAGGACGCCTGATTAAAAAACGGGATACGGATGCTTCTCTCCGAGCGAGGGAAGCATCTCTTCTGCAAACAACGAAACGGACGGTGAAATGAGATGAGCGCGAAAAACGATCAGGCCAACATGTCGCTGGTGGGCCACCTGCGCGAAATCCGCAATCGCATCGCGCTGAGCGTAACCGCGCTGGTGGTGGCGTTTATCGCGTGCTTTGCCATCATCAAGCCGCTGGCCAACGCCATGCTGCAAATGGGTTTGGACGCGGGTTTCCAATACGTGTATCTGTCCCCGTCGGAATTGCTCACCTCGTATTTCAAGCTGGCGCTGGTGCTGGCGATCGTGGTGGTTTCGCCGCTGCTGGTTTTTGAAATCTGGGGCTTTGTCGCGCCGGCACTCACCCGAAAAGAAAAGCGGGCGATCAAGCCCGCGCTGCTGGGCGGCTTCTTCTTCTTCTGTCTGGGCGCGCTGTTCAGCTACATGGTCGCTCTGCCGTTCATGATTCAGTTTCTGGTCAATTTCAGCACGTCGGATTTCATCAACTCGGCCATCTCCGTGGCCAGCTATCTGGATTTCATGATCGGCATGCTGCTGACCTTCGGCGTTGTGTTTGAAGAGCCGATGCTCGCCTTTGTGCTGACCAAGCTGGGCATTCTCACGCCGGATATTCTGCGCAAGGTGCGCCACTACGCCATCCCGGTGATCTTTGTGATCGCGGCGATTATCACGCCGCCGGACGTCGTTTCTCAGTTCATGGTCGCCGTGCCGATGATCGGCCTGTATGAATTGAGCATCCTGATTTCCTCCGTCATCTACAAGAAAAAGCAGAACGAAGACGATGCGGATGACGACGAGGATGAAGAAGACGAATACGATGATGACGAAGAGGACGACGACGAATAAGAGCAATCAAAAAAGAGCCGCAAAGGCTCTTTTTTGATTCGCAGGAAATTGCAGCAAATGGGCCGCGTATGTGAAAGTTTGAATTTTTGCAAACTTTGGCGGAAGTGAGAGCGGCCTCAGGCCGCTTTTTGATTCGTAGGAAATTGCAGAAAATGGGCCGCGTATGTGAAAGTTTGAGTTTTTTGCAAACTTTGGCGGAAGTGAGAGCGGCCTCAGGCCGCTTTTTGATTCGTAGGAAATTGCATACAGGCTGCCGCTTCACAGCTTGTATGCCGTCATCGCCCTGAAACGGTTGCTCATCATGGTATAAAGCGTCTGGGCATAGGGCGTGAGCGGCATATCTTTGGGGCACGCCATATACAGGGAGGTATAGAGCGAATCGCTGAGACGGTAATGCGAAAGCTGCTGCATGGCGGGCGTGTCGCTCAGCAGGGTGATAAACGGACAGAGCATCACCAGCGAACAGGCGGCGCACACACGTTTGGCACATTGAGAATCATCCGTGCGCAGAACGACGAAGGGGGAAAGTCCGGCGCGGGCAAGCAGTTCGTCATAGGAACGGGTGAACGGCAGGCTTTCGGTGGGCAGAATGAATTTCTCTCCTTCACAGGCGTTTAAACTGATGGTTGAACCGGAAGGAATGCGCTGAGCGAGCCTGGTTTTGCGACCGGCGAGCAGCACGACTTCGTCCGACGCGATGAGCTGATATTCAAGCTTTTCGTTTTCGGCTTCGCCGGAAACGAGCGCCATATCGAGTTCGCTGCCGAGCAGTTTGCGTTCCAGCTCGCCATTCGGCAGGGAAACGGCCTGCACGCATACTTCGGGATAAACGGACTGGAATTCGGCGAACACCTGCGGCAGAAGTTCGTCTGCACGCTGCTGGGGCAGACCGAGACGCAGAAGCCCCGCAGTGTGGCCGGAGAGCGCGGCGATAGACTCGTTCATCTGCGTTTCGATTTGCAGAAAGCGGCGCGCGGCCTGCACATAGATCTGCCCGGCAGGGGTGAGCGAGACGGGCGTTGTGCCGCGCTCAAAGATGGGCGCGCCGAGCTGCTGCTCGATCTGCCGAATCTGCTGGGAGAGCGTCGGCTGGGCGATGAAGAGCGATTTGGCCGCCGCGGTGAAGCTGCCTTCGCGCGCGACGGCGAGCACGAGCTGAGCGTGTCGGGTATTCATGAGCACCTCCGTGAGGGGAGAGGGGAATGATGGGGGCGCCGTCCCAAACCCCGGCAGGAACCTTAGGCTCCTGCACCTCCCGTTTTCATTCGCTGCGCGAATGAATTCTATCTCTTATTTTAATCAAGAAACAGAGGTTTGTAAACCGTCACTTAACATCCGTTTATCGCGCAGCGATAAACGAAAGAGGGAAATCCAGAAACCTCAGGTTTCTTGCGGGGGATTGAAGCCATGCGCCCGCCGTGCGGGAAAAAGCATGGCGAAAATCGGAAATCGCAAGGAGCCGGAACGGCGACTATGCGAGTTTCCTGGACTTGGTGCAACGCCCCAAAAAGGGGCTTCCCCGCGCACGCGTTATAGGTGTATAATAGGGCTACATCTGAAAGACGGAGGGATTTGCGATGCAGGTTACGGAAAAAATCACCGCGTTTCGGGCGCGGATGAAGGATGAGAACTTTGCCGCGGTCATCGTGCCGACGGCGGACAGCCATGCTTCGGAATATATTGCCGACCATTTCAAGACGCGTCAGTGGCTTTCCGGCTTCACCGGCTCGGCGGGCACGCTGGTCGTCGGCGAAAAAGAGGCGGCGTTGTTTGTCGATGGCCGCTACTTCATCCAGGCGGAACAGCAGATCGCCGGCAGCGGCATCACCTTGATGCGCATGGGTACGGCAGGCACGCCGACGCTGGAAGAATATCTCGCGGGGCTGCTGCGTGAAAACGACGCGCTGGGCGTTGATTTCGGCGTGGTCAGCGAGAAATTCGCGGAGGATATGCGCGCGGCGGTCGCGGGCAGCGGCGCGCTGCTGCGCGATACCGGCGACTGGTTTAACGATTTGTGGACGGATCGTCCGCCGATGCCGAAGGAGAAGGCGTTCATCCTCGACGAGCAATATGCGGGCGAGAGCGTGCAGAACAAGGTCGCCGCGATTCGCAAGGTCATGGATCAGCACGACGCACAGCTGCATGTGCTCAACGTGCTGGATGATATCGCGTGGGTGCTCAATGTGCGCGGCGGCGACGTGCTCAATACGCCCGTGGTGATGAGCTATCTGGTCATCGGGCAGAAGCACGTCAACTGGTTCGTCGATGAAACCAAGGTGGACGAGGCCATGCGCCAAAGGCTGGCGGACGAGGGCGTGAATGTGCGCGGCTACGACGAGATTATCCCGGCGCTGCAAGGGCTTGAGCCGGACGTCAGGGTGCTGGCGGACGCAGCCAAGCTGACAGCCGCCCTGATGAGCGCACTGGAAAAGGCCGAAATCATCCGCGCGGAGAACCCGTCCACGCGCATGAAGGCCATCAAGAACGAGGTTGAGCTGGCCAATCTGCGCAAGGCGCATGTGAAGGACGGCGCGGCGGTGACGCACCTGATGTACTGGCTCAAACAGAACGTCGGCAAAATCCCGATGACGGAAATCAGCGTCAGCGACAAGATGCTGGCCTTCCGTCAGGAACAGGAGCACTTTATTTCGCCGAGCTTCAACACCATTTGCGCTTATCGCGCCAACGCCGCGATGATGCATTACAGCGCTACGCCGGAAACCGACGCGGTCATCGAGCCGCGCGACCTGCTGCTCATCGATTCCGGCGGACAGTATCTGGAAGGCACGACGGATATCACCCGCACCTTTGCGCTCGGCCCCGTGACGGATGAGCAGAAAAAGCACTTCACGGCTGTGCTGTGCAGCATGCTGAATCTGGCGAACGCCAAATTCCTGCACGGCATGACGGGCATCGGCCTGGATATCCTCGCGCGCGGCCCGATTTGGGATATGGGCATCGACTATCGCTGCGGCACGGGCCACGGCGTCAGCTACCTGATGAGCGTGCACGAGGGGCCGAACAGCTTCCGCTGGCATAAATCCCCGACCCGCAATGAGGACACCGTGCAGGAACCGGGCATGGTCACCACCGACGAGCCGGGCGTGTATATCGAGGGCAGCCACGGCATCCGCACCGAGAACGAGCTGGTCTGCCGCAAGTTGGAAGAGAACGAATACGGCCGGTTCCTCGGTTTTGAAATCATCACCTGCGCGCCGATCGATCTGGACGCGGTGATCCCCGATCAGATGAGCCCGCGTCAGCGCGGCTGGCTCAACGACTATCATGCCTTCGTGCAGAAAACGCTTCTGCCGCTGATGGCCGACGACGGCGAGCGCGAATGGCTTAGGCACGCGACCCGCGCCATTTAACCGAATATTCCCCAATTCTGCATTTTTCGGAAAGCGCCCAAATCAGGTCTAGCATTTTGGGCGCTTTTCCTGTATAATAAACGCAAGAATGTTTCTCCGTTTGTTCGGAGTTGCACTTCCATCAAGCATAATATGGAGGGATAGATCTATGAAACTTATCGTTGCAATCGTTCAGGATGAAGATGCGGGCCGCCTGGTTTCCGCTCTGATGGATAAGGGGTTCGGCGTGACGAAGCTGGCCACAACCGGCGGCTTCCTGCGCGCGGGCAACACCACGCTCATCAGCGGCGTGGAGGACGACAAGCTCCAGGATGCGCTCGACGTGATTGAAAAAATCTGCAAGAGCCGCGAACAGATCACCGCTTCCACCACCCCGATGGGCGGCGCAGGCGGCGTGTATGTGCCGTATCCGATCCGCGTGACGGTCGGCGGCGCGACGGTGTTCGTGCTGGAGGTCAGCCAGTTCCTCAAGGTGTGATATGATTGCCTTTGCGGATCTTGCGGGGCAGTCTGCGCTCATCGGTCAACTGCAACATGATTTTGCGCGGGGGAGCTATGTCCATGCCTACCTGCTGACAGGGCCGGGCGGCACGGGCAAACGTTCCGCCGCGCAGCTTTGCGCTATGGCCGCGCTCTGCCGGGGAGAACATAAGCCGTGCGGCGCGTGCGGCCCATGCCGTCGCGTGCTTTCCGGCACGCATCCGGACGTGCATACCGTTGTGCCGGAAAAGGGCAAGCAGATCATCGGCGTCGGCGTGATGCGCGAGATGCTCGATACCGTCGCGGTCAAGAGTTTTGAGGACGGCGCGAAGGTCATTCTCATTCCGCAGGCCGAGCGGATGAACGCGGCCGCGCAGAACTGCCTGCTCAAAACGCTGGAAGAACCGCCGGAAAGAACGGTGTTCTTTCTGATTACGGATCAGCCCGCGGCGCTGCTGCCGACTATCGTTTCCCGCTGCCGCGTCGTGCGATTTCATCCGCTGACGGAGGAAGCCTGCCAAAAGCGCCTGATTGCCCTCGGCCAATCGCCGGAGATGGCGAAGAAAAAGGCGCGCATAGCGGAAGGATGCGTCGGCCGCGCGCTGGAAATCGACGACGGTCAGCTCGATTTGCGCATGGAGCTGACGCATAACGTGTTTTCGGTTCATCATCCGGCGGACGCGCTGGGCGTGGTGAACATGTATAAGGAGGATAAGGAACGGCAGAAGCTCGTGCTGGATACGCTGGAAATCGCGCTGCGCGATATTCTGGTGCAGCAGGCGGGCGGCGCGTCCGTCGCGGACGCGGGCTATGCGCGGGAGGCGCTGGACTATGCGTCCCGCGTGCCGCTTTCCGGGGGATTGACGCTGATGGAAACGCTGCGCAGGGCGCGCGTCATGCTCGCCAGCAACGTCGCGTTTACATCGGCGTTTGAAACCGTCCTGCTTCAAATATCGGAGGAATATGCCAAATGGCCATGGTGATCAGGGTGCGCTTCAAGCGCGCCGCCAAATTATACGACTTTGACCCCAACGGGCTGGATCTGCACAACGGCATGAGCGTGGTGACGGAGACGGCGCGCGGCGTGGAACTGGGCGAGTGCATGAGCGGCATCATGGATATGCCGGACGAGCGCCTGGTGCTGCCGCTCAAGCCGATCATCCGCATCGCCACCGAGCAGGATCTGGCCACGCAGAAGCGCAACGAGCAGGCGGAAAAAGAGGCGTTTGATATCGCCATCGACCGCATTGCCGAACACAAACTGGAAATGAAGCTGGTGGACGTGGAATACGCGTTCGACCATTCCAAAATCATCTTTTACTTTACGGCCAACGGCCGCGTGGATTTCCGCATGCTGGTTAAGAGCCTGGCGAGCATCTTCAAAACCCGCATCGAGCTGCGCCAGATCGGCGTGCGCGACGAGGCGAAGATGCTCGGCGGCATCGGGCCTTGCGGCCGGCCGATTTGCTGCCGGACGTTTTTGGGCGATTTCACGCCGGTTTCCATCAAGATGGCGAAAGAGCAAAATCTTTCGCTCAATCCGACGAAGATTTCCGGCCTGTGCGACCGCCTGATGTGCTGCCTGAAATACGAACAGGATAACTACGAGCAGACACGCAAGCGCATGCCGCGCGTGGGCCGCGAGATCATCACGCCGGACGGCGTGGGTGTGATCAATGCGATCAACGTGCTGGAAGAGACGGTGCGCGTGCGCATTGCGGTGGGCGATTCGTTTGAACTGCGCGAGTATCCGATCGACGACTGTCAGCGACCCGAAAGGGAAGAACGCAAACCGCGCATTGAAGAGGAAGATCCGGCGGTCGAGGACGAGCAGAGCGCGCCGCAGGGCGAGCGTGTTGAGCCTGCCGCGCAGCCCGCGCCGCAGAGAAAATTTGAGCAGCGTCCGCCCAGAGCGCCGAGAGGCGATCGACCGGAGAGGCCGCAGCGCCCGGAGCGCGGGCCGAGGCCCGAACGCCCACCGAGACCGGAAAGAGGCCCAAGGCCGCCCAGAAAACCGATGGACAGGCCGAACAGGCCGGAACAGCCGGTCAAACCGGAAGCCCCGGAGCAGGCGGAACAGCCGGTTCGTCAACCCGAACAGCCGCCCGTTGTGGAGCAAAAGGCGGTTGAAGCCGTCGATGTGCTGGAGATCCGCGAGGACGCGAAGCGGGAAGACCTTTTTTAAGACTTGTTAGATGTGCATAACAAAAGCCTTTGCGCGAAAAACGCTGCAAAGGCTGTTTTTTCTTGGATTCATATCGAAAAACTGGGAATTGAAAATGCGTTTTTCGTCGATTCAGAACCGTAATTTTTCACAAAAACCTTGCATTTCGCGCGCCTTCGTGCTAAAATGTTCTTCGGGAGTGATCCTTAACAAAGGGAGGTGAAATGTATGGCTTATCAGATTTCTGATGACTGCATCTCTTGCGGCGTGTGCGCCAGCAACTGCCCGGTGAGCGCGATCAGCGAGGGTGACGGCAAGTATGTGATCGACGCGGATACCTGCATCGATTGCGGCGCTTGCGCGGAGAATTGCCCGGTGGGCGCTCCGGCTCAGGCTTAATCATTTAGAGCTTGCGGACGTATTCGGTTTGGCCGGATGCGTCCTTTTTGTACTCATGGGAAATTGCGTAAAGGTTGTCTGCGCGTATACAGCTTTGAAGTTTTGCGGACTATGGCGGAAATGCAGGCGGGCTCAGCCCTTTTTTGACGCGTAGGAAATTGCGTAAAGGTTGTCCGCGTGTATACAGCTTTGAAGTTTTGCGGACTATGGCGGAAATGCAGGCGGGCTCAGCCCTTTTTTGACGCGTAGGAAATTGCGTAAAGGTTGTCCGCGTGTATACAGCTTTGAAGTTTTGCGGACTATGGCGGAAATGCAGGCGGGCTCAGCCCGCTTTGTATCTTTCCGAAAAGATGATTTCGGTGTATAATAAATCTGAAATGTGGAAAAGGAGGGAACGCCGTGAAAAAGCCGCGGTTTTCGCTGGGCAGCATCGTGATGCTGCTGGCAACGCTTTTTGTCGTTATCGGCATGGCGGCGTTCCTGACGCTGATTGCAGGGGATGGCGTATACGAACGGACGCGCGCTGTGTTCGGCCTGCTGGCTGATCAGACCGAGGAAGCGACCGCAACGCCGACCGGCGTTCCGACGGCGTCGCCCATGCCCGAAATCACCGAAGGGCCGACGCCCAGCCCATCGCCGACGGCAACGCCCGCGCTTGAGCCGAAACGATTGACGATTGCTGCCGCCGGCACGATTTACGCGCCGAAGACCGTTCGCGAAAGCGTGCAGGAGGGGACGGATCATTATGATTTTATGACGACCTTCGAGGGGCTTTCCGGCGCGCTGGAAAACGCCGATCTCTCCATCGTCACGCTGGAAACGCTGGCGGCCGGGCGAGAAAAGGGATACGGCAATTACAACACAACGCCGCAGATTCTCGACGCGCTTCGGGCTGTCGGCGTGAATTTTGTGTCGCTGGCGACGGAACGCGCGCTGGATAAGGGATACGACGGGCTGGATATCACGGCCAGCGAATTGACCAGCCGCTCGATCGGCTTTGCGGGCGTGTATCCCGACGGCACGAATACGGGCGCGGCGATGGCGAATATCGACGGCGTGCAGGTTGCCGTGCTAGCCTATACCTATGGTCTGAGCGACGAGGGGCGCGAACGCACGCGGGACGACAGCCGCGGCGTGGTCGCGATGATGGACAGTCAGCGCGTGGTGCGCGATATTACGCAGGCGCGCGTGGACGGCGCGAACATCGTCGTCGTTCTGCCGCATTGGGGAACGAAAAACCGCGCGCAGACGCCGGATACCGTGCAGACGATGGCGCGCGAGATGGCGCAGGCGGGCGCGGATGTGATTTTCGGCACACATCCCAATGTGGCGCAGGGCGTCGAACGGCTGCAAACCGTCCGGAGCGACGGACTGACGTATGAAACGGTCGTCTGTTATTCGCTGGGGTGCCTGCTGACCGATGCGCGGGACAGCGAAAATACGGCGGGCATGGCGGTTCGACTGGAAATGACCTATGATCCGGCGACCCGACGCGCATCGCCAGGAACGCTGGAAATCGTGCCGCTCTATATCGCCAGACAGAGGGAGGACAGCGGCATTGTCTACCGTGTGGTGGATGCGGAAAACGAACAGGCGATTCAAAGCCTGACGACAACGGAACAGGCTGCCGCCGCACAGGCAGTCGAGCGCGTCAAAAACGCGACACAGGAGGAATGAGCATGAACCGCAAAAGAATTTTGGATTACGGCATCCGCGTCGGCTGTCTGCCGACCGGACCGCTGGATAAAATCACCGATGTGCCGGGCGTGACCGTCGGCCACGCGACCGTGCGCGACGCGCGCCACCACACCGGCGTGACCGTCATTATGCCGTGCGAGGATAATATGTTCGCAAAAAAGCTGACCGCCGCGAGTTTTGTACTCAACGGGTTTGGCAAAACGGCGGGGCTTGTGCAGGTGGATGAGCTGGGCACGCTGGAAACGCCGATTGCGTTGACCAACACGCTGAACGTTGGGCTGGTGCACGACGCGCTGGTGACGGTGATGGCCGAGCGCTGCGCAAGGGAGCACGTGGCGATGCACTCCATCAATCCGGTCGTCGGCGAATGCAACGACGCGCAGCTCAACGCGATTGTGGACAGACCGATTCGAGAGGAACATGTGCGCGAGGCCATTGCAAACGCATGCAGAGACTTTGACGAAGGCGACGTGGGCGCGGGCGCAGGCACGGTCTGCCACGGGCTCAAGGGCGGCATCGGCTCGGCTTCGCGGCAGATTGAGATTCTGGGCAGAACGTATACCCTCGGCGTGCTGGTGCAGAGCAATCACGGCTGTCTGGAAGAATTGACTGTCTGCAATCGGCGGCTGGGCGAAGAAATTATCGCCAAACGAAACGCGCGGCCCGCGCCCGAACCGAACGACCGCGGCTCGATCATGATGGTAACGGCAACCGATCTGCCCGTGTCGGACAGGCAGCTGCGGCGCATCATCAAGCGCTGCTCGGTCGGGTTGGCGCGCTGCGGTTCGTATTTCGGCCACGGCAGCGGCGACGTGATGATCGGCTTTACCACGGCCAACCGCATGCCTGCAGGCGGCATGCACCGCGTCGTCACCCAGCAGGTATTGACCGAACATACGCTTGAACTGGCGTTCCGCGCGATTGCGGAGGCGACACAGGAAGCCGTGCTCAATTCGCTTTGCTGCGCCGACGCGGTGACGGCGGAGGACGGGCGCGTGTTTGAAAGTATCGCAACCTATTTATAATATCAAAAATGGACGCGCATGAGCCGTGTGCTGATAAGACAGTAATTTGAGAAAACTACAAAATCGGCATCTGCTAAGCAGGATTGGACAACAAAACAGGCGGCACTCAATTTCGGTTGGGCGCCGCTTGTTTTTACATCTAAGGGTTGAGAATTCCCTGTTTTTTGCACTGTAAAGCAAGGATAACGAAAAGGCTGAAATAGTTATCGCCTCTGTGTGGTTCTTTTGTGAAACAGCGAATCGCTGCATAGCGGATACCGTTCGCCGGGGAGTACGTATATTTATAGCTGCGTTAATTACCCTGCAAAACTGTAAAGTTGATAGGTGGGTATTTCGATGCGGAGTATGTTCGACACGGGAAAAGCAGGAAATCAGCTTGTATTCGCAGAAGAATTACATTTTAGGGTGTTAATTCCGAGTATTCTATTGAAAACAGAGCTATCCTTGCGATATGCTGTGTGTACACACCGGCGGGTGGGAGACACGGCAAATGAAAAAGTTGATTGCATGTACGTTCAATATGACTAGCAGTTGCATGGAGCTGAAGTTCAGCGACAGCAGTATGATCGCCATTAACTACACCGCTATGGAAAACAAAATTGCTGACAATGTGTATCAGAGGTCATCGACTGACTATCTGAGCCCCGTTGACGCATGCTGTTTTCGTTTTGAACGGCAAGATGTATTCTGAAGCAGTTACTGAGTACGGTCTTTTGGATCAGATTACATGAGAAGTGAAAGTTTGGTACACCGACGAGTTGAGAAAGATATACGAGGAAATGACACAGAGGTGAACGATTTATGGAAGTTACATTTATAAATCCCGGTGTCGATTATATGATTCAGAGTATCATGCATTTTCAGGCCGAAGGAGAGGCTGAATTCTGGTCTGAACCTTTATACCATTTCTATCCGCAGCTTGACAGGACATTCGCTGCAAGTTTGCCAGTTGCAGAAAGAAGAGACTACATTCAACGTGCCATGAGGGCCGCGTATGCTGAGTTGGAGAACACAATCAACGAGAAGGTGACCGTATATTCTCATCACTGGAACGATTGCAAAGCGCAGATTACAGCTGCTTTATCAGAGGCTTTCAGCATAGATTGCACAGGCTTGTTTAATGACCTGCGCTGCAATTTGAGTTTGAACCCTATTGAGCCGCGTTTTCTAAAAGAGCACTGCTATGACACATTTTATTTGAACAGCGCAAAGGGTGCCATTGGCGGTGGGATACATGAGATCATACACTTTATTTGGTTCTATGTATGGAACCAGTTGTTTGAAGATAACTACGACGAATATGAGCGTCCTTCGCTCAAATGGATATTGAGCGAAATGGTGGTTGAATCCGTGATGAGAGATGAGCGGCTCAGCTCCATCAACCCATATTTCCCGAGAGAAAACGGCGGATGTGTCTATCCGTATTTCTTCGATATGATGGTAGATGGGAAACCTATTCTTGACACATTGGACGCTATGTACAAAAGCCAGAATATTGAAGATTTTATGCGGAGCAGCTACGCCTATTGTCAAGAACATGAAGCAGTAATTCGAGAACATATTCTAAAGTCAGAGGGGTAAGCCATGCCTGACAACAGGAACTGGAATCGACCGATACAGGTCAAATTTTTCGTAGACGAAAGAGAACTCGGCTTGATAAAGGCGAGGATGGCGCAGCTTGGGATAGAGAATATGAGCGCTTACCTTCGCAAAATGGCGATCAACGGATATGAGGAAAAACCGGATTTGCCTGAACGCCGTGAACCGAACAATCCTTGACTCACTTTTCAAGATGGAGTAATGTTCAGCTCCGCAGGAGCGCAGCCGATTTCTCTGAAATCGTTCCGGGGTTTGGGGTATTTCCCCAACAAGATTGCACGGGTGTATAAACACGAGCATTGCGTGTGCCAAAAAGCAGCATGGTATGCAGTATACACATCTTAGAGGATTGGCGAGAGTGACCTCTCAGCTTACCCACTTATTTGCGTCCATGAATCTAAAAAACTGGCAACTTGGAAGGACAAGAACGGCCTTCTTTGGCGGCTTGAAAAGCTGTTTATGATCATAAAAGGGTACTTTCGCGAACCGAAAGTACCCTTTTTGTCGACAGGCTGATGGACGCGCATTGCGCGTCCATTTTTTTACTTCAAAGCTTCGCCAAGCGCGGCGCAGGCGGCCAGCGCCGCGTTGTCCGGCTCGTCCTGGCAGATGACGCTCTCGGCGCAAAGCGTGATGCCCGCCGCTGCGCAGTCGCTCTCCCAGGTGCGCATCCATTCGCCGCCGCCCCAGCCGTAGGAGCCGAACAGCGCGACTTTCTTGCCCGCCAGAGACGGCTTCACGGCCTCGAACATCGGCTCAAATTCGGAATCTTCCAGTTGCTCGGCGCCCATGGACGGGCAGCCGAAAGCAATCGCGGCATAATTCGCGGCCTTGTCCGCATCGAACTCGGCGGCGGTGAAAAGATCGGCCTGAGCGGCGGCGGCGACAGCCTGCGCCATCGCCTCGGTATGGCCCGTTCCGCTCCAATACACAACAGCAACTTGACTCATTTGAAAATCTCCTTTCTATATCGCGGGAGTTTCTCCCGGTCAGGCAAAATTATACGGCAACTGCGAGCTGATCGAGCGTTCTTCCGCAGGCGAACAGGCGTTTATAAACGCTGGTGCACTTGCGGAATTTATCAAACGCTTTCTGCGCGGCGCATGCGTCGGTATAGCATTTCCAGCAGCCGCAGCACAGGCAGTTGCGCCCTTTGTTGGCGATGAACGCGACGACATCGTCGATCGGATAGCCCAGAAACAGGCCGATTTCGTGCGGAAACGCGCCGCCCTGCGAAAGGCGCGCGCAGAGCAGATCCACCGCGTCCTCAACCGTCAGATACGGATAACCCTGCTCGGTCAAAAAGGCGGCTTCCTTTTCACAGGCGAGCATGCGGCAAAGCTGGCAGGGCCGGTAAAGATAGCACAGCGCGCGTCCGTCGCCCACGTCGATCACGCGGATGGCCAGTCCTTTGGGCGCAAGTTCGTCGGAGAGCGCCCGCGCTTCACGCATCGTATACGCCATGTCCTCCGGTCGAATGCTGAACAGACTGCCGCATTTGAGGCTGGCCAGCGTGGGCGAACAGTGGTCGATGAGCATGGGGACGATGGACACGGCGGACATCTCCTTCACAGATTAGTTAGCATATTCTAACCTATCTTCAAAAAAATATGCAGATCAAAGTCGAAAGAATTTCGTTAGACTGAGCTAACGATTAGCATTATACAGAAGTTGAGCCGTTCTGTCAAGGGGAGAATTGACACATTGAAACAAATTGCGTATAATGAATGAATCGAAAAACGCGCGCAAAGGAGGAATACTGCATGGAAAAACGTCCAATTCTGGCCATTATGTACGACTTTGACCATACGCTTTCCCCGCGGGATATGCAGGAATACGGCTTCATTCCGGATTTGGGCATGGAGGCGGACGCGTTCTGGCACAAGTGCGTCACGGCCATGAAGCAGAACCAGATGGATCAGATTCTGGCGTATATGTATATGATGCTGGAAGAGGCGAAGGGCAAGCTGATTGTCAACCGCAGCATGCTGCGGGCGCTGGGCAAGGACGTGCAGCTCTTTGACGGCGTGAGCGACTGGTTTGCGCGCGTGAACGATTATGCTGAAAGCAAGGGGTTAGTGCCGGAACACTATATCATCTCTTCGGGCCTGAAGGAGATCATCGAGGGCACGCCGATAGCGAAGGAGTTTAAGGAGATTTACGCCGCGTCGTTCTGCTATGACGAGCACGGGGTGGCATGCTGGCCCGCGATGGCAGTCAATTATACCAGCAAAACGCAGTTCCTTTTCCGCGTGAACAAGGGCGTGCTGGATGTGACCGAGCACCGCGCGCTCAATGAATTCATGCCGGAGGAAAAGCGGCGCGTGCCGTTTTCCAACATGATTTATATCGGCGACGGCTTGACCGACGTGCCGAGCATGAAGCTGACCAAGCTCAACGGCGGCCATTCCATTGCGGTTTGGCAGGAGGACGAGCAGATCAGCAACGAAATGCTGCTTGAGGGGCGCGTGGATTTTGCCGTCAAGGCGGATTACAGCCGGGGAAGCGACATGGAAAAGATGGTCTTTGCCATCATCGACCAGATTGCCGCCAGCGCCAAAACCGCGCAGATGCACGTGGCGGCCTGCGACCGGGCGAAGAACGCCGTTTAAGCGCGCCGATGCGGCGGAGAGGATAGGAAACATGAAAAAAAGGAAATTGCTCGTGCTGGATATCGACGGCACGCTGACCAATACGCAGAAGGATATCACGCCCAAAACGCTGGAGGCGATTTTGAAAATCGAACAGATGGGCCATGCGGTCGCACTGGCTTCCGGTCGGCCGACGGGCGGCATGCGGCGCTATATCGGCGAGCTGGAGCTGGCGAAATACGGCAATTATGCCATCAGCTACAATGGCGCATGCGTCACCAACATGCAGACGAATGAAATTGTGTATAAAAACGTACTGCCGGATTACGTTGCGCCGTGGATGCTCGATTACGCCCGCGAACACGATCTGGGCATGTGCATTTACGACGGAAACACGGTCGTCTGCGGCACACGCGTGGATCGTTATCTGGAGCGGGAAACCGTGCTCAACGGTTTTAACCGCGTGATGGTGGAGAACTTTGACGACTACCGCGGCATGGACATGTTCAAGGCGCTGCTGACCGCGCCGCCCGTACGCGCGGCTGAACACGAAAAACGCCTTGCCCGCCGGTTTATGGGCAGGTTGAGCGTCTATCGCAGCGAACCGTTTTTCATTGAAATCATGCCGCACGGCGTGGACAAAGGCGCGGCGATCGCGGGCCTGATCGAGCGCCTTGGACTGGAACGCGAGGACGTAATCGCCTGCGGCGATGGTCTTAACGATCTGGCCATGATCAAGTATGCGGGGCTGGGCGTGGCGATGGGCAACGCTCAGCCGGAAATTAAGGCTGCCGCCGATGTGGTGACGGGTACGAACGACGAGGACGGCCTGGTCAGCGTGATCGAGCAATACATCCTGAACGCCTGAGCACAAGCAGGCTGAGCAGCAGCGTCAATCCCTGAACCGCGCCAAGCGAGATGACCGCGCCCCACAGGCCGATGACGGGCACGAGAAACTGTACCGTCAGCACACCGAGCAGGCCGGAAGCCAGCGAAATCTTCAGCGACGCGCCTTGCAGGCCGAGCGCGTTCATGATGCCGCCGCAGACATGCGTTGTCGCGATGATCGGGATGAGCGCGCACGAGCCGCGCAGCAGCGGCAGAAGCGCCGCCTGACGGAAGAAGAAATTCGCAATCAGCGGCGCAAACAGCCATACGCCGGCCGACGCCGCCGCGCCGATGGCGAGCGACGCGAGAATCATCCGCGTGGAGAGCGTGCAGAGCGGCTGTCCGTCCGTCTGGCGCTTCGTCAGTTCGGGTGCGGCGGCCATGCTCAGGCTGCACGTGATGAACGAGGGCATGAACAAAATGGGTTTGAGCATGCCGTGGAACACGCCGAGGCTGGCCATCGCTTCCGCAGCGGAAAGGCCGAACAGCTGAAGCCGCGCCGGAATGAGCGTCGCATTGACCGTCTGCATCAGCGAAGAGACGAGGCGCATGCCCGTCAGAGGCAGGGTAAGAGCGAGCAGCTCACGGAAGACCGGCTTTCGAGAGCCTTCGCCCTGGGCGAAGAGCACGAGCCGAGCGCCGAGCACGAGCATCAGGATGAGTCCGGCGGTTTCGCCCGCAAGAGTTGCGACAGCCGGAATGGCCGCGCGAAAGAGCGTTGGCCAGCCGCGCAGACCGTAGACCAGCCGGACGCACAGCAACGCGCGGACAATCTGTTCGAGCAATTCGCTGACGGCGGGCGGAACGGGCTGGCCGATGCCGTAATAATACCCGTTCAGCACGCAGGATACGCCGAGAATCGGGATGCACGGCAGAAAACACAGCAGTGCAGGCAGGGTTTGAACGTCGCCGAGCCACAGGCACAGCGGCTCGCGGAAGAGAAATGCCAGTGCGGCAATCAGCAGGCTGACGGGCAGCGCAAGCAGCAGCGCACAGCGCACGACGCGAACCCGGCGCGCGCCTTCCGTTTTGGCGCACATGCGCGAGACGGCGATGGGCAGGCCCGTGACGACGGGCGTGATGAGCAGCATTTGCGCGCTCTGCGCCAGTTCGACAAGGCCCATTGTCTGTGCGCCCAGCTCGCGGGAGAGCCACAACCGCAGCAGGAAGCCGACCGAACGAACCGCGAAATGCGACGCGCTCAAAAAGAGCGTTTTTTGAATCAGCGTTTTACCGCGCACGACCATCACCCGTGGAGCGTATGCGACGGGCGGAAGGGGTATGCGTTGGGGCTTTGCCCCAAACCCCACAAGGGAACTGAGTTCCCTTGACCTTCCACTTTGAAATCAATATAAAGCTTCATCGAAGCAGCTCATAGATCAATTCCAAATCGGGAAGTCCAGAAACCTCAGGTTTCTGGCAGGGTGCGGGGCGGCGCCCCGCGAAAAGGAGCGACAGATGTTTACCAAGTGGGATCACCGTTTTATGGAAATGGCACAGCTCGTTTCGACCTGGGCGAGCTGCTATCAGGAAGAGCGAAAAATCGGCGCGGTTATCGTCAAGGATAAGCGCGTGATGACCACCGGCTATAACGGCGCGCCTTCGGGCGTGAAAACGTGCGTGGAGCGCGGCGAATGCCTGCGCAAAAAGCTCGGCATTCCCTCCGGCACGCGGCACGAGATGTGCTACGCCGTCCACGCGGAGCAGAACGCCATCATTCAGGCGGCCAAGCTGGGCGTAAATATCGACGGATCGACGCTCTACTGCACCCATCAGCCGTGCATCCTCTGCGCGAAGATGATCGTCAACGCGGGCATCGTGCGCGTGGTTTATCACAGCGGATATCCGGATGATTTCGCGCTGGATATCTTCAAAGAGGCCGGGGTTCAGGTTGAGTGCTACACCGAATCGGAGGAATAAACATGCCGCGTCTTTTTATTGTCGCCACGCCGATTGGCAACCTGTCCGATATCAGCGCGCGGGCGCTGCAAACGCTCAGGGACTGCGACCTCATCGCCGCCGAGGATACGCGCGTGACCCGCGCGCTGCTCAATCATTTTGAAATCAACACGCCCTGCGTCTCGAACCATCAGCATAATGAGGAAAATCGCGCTGCGCCCATCGTCGCGCGCATGCTGGAAGAAGATCTCGATGTGGCGCTCGTCACCGACGCGGGCACGCCCTGCATCAGCGATCCCGGCAGTTTTCTGGCGAAGGAAGCCGCGGCGGCGGGCATCGAGGTGCTGGCCGTTCCGGGGCCGACGGCGATGGCCAGCGCGCTTTCCGTCAGCGGGTTTGACACGCGGGAGTTTGCGTTTTACGGCTTTCTGCCGCGCCAGAAGCGGGAGCTTTCCGAAAAACTGCTGCAAATTGCGCGCACGGGCGTGCCGATTGCCGTCGCGCACGAGTCGCCGCACCGCGTGATCGATCTGGTCAGCGTGATTTGCGAAACCCTGCCGGGCTGCCGCATCAGCGCCAGCTGCGATTTGACCAAGCTGCACGAAAAGACGATCCGCGGCACGGCGGAGGAAGTGCTGGCTATGCTCCGCGCCAACGAAAAGGCGGAGAAGGGCGAGTACTGCCTGGTGCTCGATCTGCATGACGTGCATGTGGAAGAAAGGAAGGCGGCGTACGATACGAGTCTTGAAGCGCGCATTTTTGAACTGCTGATGGCGGGACGGGACATGCGCGAGGCAGGCGACGCGCTGATGCAGCAGGGCGAAAAACGCAACGATGTCTACCGCGCGCGCACCGCCGTGCAGAAATTCTTGGAAGAACTTTGGGAGGATGATGACGATGAAGAATGAAACGATTGAACTCCTCTACAACCGAAAGAGCGTCCGCGCTTACGAAAAGCGGGAGATTCCGGAGGAGGATGTGCAGAAGATTCTGCGCGCTGCCATCGAAGCGCCGACCGCCGGCAACATGACGCTTTGGAGTGCCATCCGCGTGACGGATGAAGCGAAGAAAAAGCGCCTGTCTGAAACCTGTGACAATCAGCCGTTTATCGCGTCCGCTCCGCTGGTACTGGTGTTCTGCGCGGATTACAAGCGTTGGTACGATCTGTTTGCGACGCTGGATTTGGGCGAAGAGCTGCGCAAGCCGGGCGAAGGCGATCTGATGCTCGCAATGATGGATACGATCATTGCGGCGCATGCCAGCGTCGTCGCGGCAGACGCGCTGGGCTGCGGCTCGTGCTACATCGGCGACATCATCGAGCGCTGCGAACAGCAGCGGGAAATCCTCGGCCTGCCGGAGTACGTCAAGCCGGTCTGCATGGTGGTTTACGGCATTCCGACGGAGTTTCAAAAGACGCGCAAGAAGCCCGCGCGCTTTGAAGCGGATGATATCGTATTTGAAAACGAATATCAGTCGCGCGATCCCGAACAGATGCGGCGTATGCTCGAAAACCGTCAGGATAAGCACGGCGAAGAGCTGGAACGCTGGATCACGGCGCACTGCAAGCGCAAATGGAATTGCGATTTTTCTCGCGAGATGACCCGTTCCGCCGCAAAGATGATTCAGGAGTGGCGGGAAGGAAAATAAGGAAACAGCTCTGTATCTTGACGCAGAGCTGGATACAGGCTATAATGTGAGCAAACGAGGAGCCGTCTAGAATCGGTTCTCCCGCTTGAAGTAAAAACCTTAAAGCACAAGACCGCCGATCAGGTTCCAGCTGACCGGCGGTTCGCTTTATTTACGGTTCTTTGCGTCTACTGCAATGAGCACGCTCAGGAACGCGATCACAACCATGATGCTCTCATACGGTGTCATGCCCCGGGAAACCTAATAGTCGCACAAGTGCTCCTTTAGGTTTCCAGCTTCCAGCAAGCTGCTCCGCCCACAGGGCGCGCTTGCTTTCAGCTCCCCCTTCTTCTGTAATAGAAGCGGGAGGCAACCATCGGCAACACTCGTCTGCCTACAAAAGCATTATAATATATACTGTCTGCTTTAACAATCAGTGAATATGAAAGCGAGCCCCGACATGAATCGAAGCTCGCCTTGCTTTATGAAAATATAATTTTTACGATGGGAAATCCAAGAACCTCAGACTTTCGGTGGGGGAATGAAGCGGCGTCATTCCGATTACGCGTTCTTCCAGCTCTCCGCCAGATCGGTCTTCTCCCACGGCATATCTTTGGCGTTCTCGCCGAAGTGGCCGTAGCAGGAAACCTTGCTGAAATTCGGGGTGCGCAGATCGAAGCGCTTGATGATCGCCGCCGGACGCATATCCACGGCAGAAACCAGCTCCTGAATCTTTTCGCGGGCAACTTTTTCCGTGCCGAAGGTATCGACCAGCACGGAAACCGGCTGGGCCACGCCGATGGCGTAGGAGAGCTGCACCTCGCAGCGGTCAGCCAGACCGGCCGCCACGACGTTCTTGGCGATGTAGCGAGCCATGTAGGCGGCGCTGCGGTCCACCTTGCTGGAATCCTTGCCGGAGAACGCGCCGCCGCCGTGATGCGCATAGCCGCCGTAGGTATCGACAATCAGCTTGCGTCCGGTCAGGCCGCTGTCGCCCGCAGGGCCGCCGATGAGGAAGCGGCCGGTCGGGTTGACATAGATGTGCGTGTTCTGGTCGAGCATGTCGGCGGGGAGCGCGCGGGAGATCACCTCGTCGATGATCGCAGTGCGCAGCTCATTTTCGCTGATGGCCTCGGTATGCTGGGTGGAGACGACGACGGTGTCGATGCGGACCGGCTTGCCCGCCTCGTCGTATTCCACGGAAACCTGCGCCTTGCCGTCCGGCAGAATGTCCGGCAGAATGTGCATCTCACGCACATAGGCCAGGCGCTTGGTCAGCGCATGCGCCAGCTCAATCGGCAGCGGCATCAGGCTTTCCGTCTCGCGGCAGGCATAACCGAACATCATGCCCTGATCGCCTGCGCCCGCGTCCTCTTCGATTTCGCGGGAAACGCCCATGTTGATATCCGGGCTCTGCTCGTGCAGGTCGACGGTGATCTTGCAGGTCTCCGCGTCGAAGCCGTGGCCCGGCTCGGTGTAGCCGATCTTGCGGATGGTGTCGCGGGCAATCTGTTCGTAGTTCACCTTCGCGGTGGTGGTGATTTCGCCGAAGATGTGCACCGCGTCGGTGATGGCGGTGACTTCGCAGGCGACGTGGCTCATCGGGTCCTGCGCCAGCAACGCATCCAGAATCGCGTCGGCAATCTGGTCGCAGACTTTATCGGGATGACCCTTGGTCACACTCTCGGAAGTAAACAGCGTGTGCATCGTTAGTCCTTCTTTCCGCAGCCGGCGCCGCAGGTCGAGCAGTCGTGGCTGCAAGCCCAGAGGCGCTCAGCCGTTGCCTGCCAGTTCTTGGCATATTCGTCGCATTTGGCGCACAGGTGATCCGCCGTCTCCGGAGACTGCGGGTCGGTGGAATGCGCGCCGGTCTTTTCGACCATTTCACGCAGTATCTGCGGGTTCTCCAGCATCGGGCAGGGACGCAGATGGTTGTCGTTGAACGGCTGGCCGTCGTGATAGGCCATGAAGATCGGGCTTTGCAGCGCTTCGAGCAGCGTGCAGTTGCGGATGTTCGCGTTGGAGTAATGGATGAACACGCACGGATCGACGTCGCCGTTGGCGTTGATGTGCAGATAGCGGCGACCGCCGGCGATACAGCCGCCGACATACTCGCCGTCGTTCTGGAAGTCCATCGCAAAGATCGGCTTTGTCGCGCGGATTTCGCGGATGCGGTGGTACATGTATTCGCGCTGCTGCGGATTCGGCAGGAGCTGCGGGGCGGCGTCGTTGCCGACCGGCATGTAATGGAAATACCAGATGAAGCGCGCGCCCAGGCTGCAAATGTAATCGATATATTCATCGGACGCGATGGAATCGATATTCGCGCTGGTGTAGCAGGCGGAAATGCCGAACGGCAGGTGCTTGTCGTGCAGCAGCTTCATGGCGCGGGTCGCCTTTTCAAACACGCCGTTGCCGCGGCGGCCGTCGGTCGCAGCCTCGAAGCCCTCCAGGCTGATGGCCGGGATGAAGTTCTTTACGCGGAGCATCTCATCGGCAAATTCCTCGTCGATGAGCGTGCCGTTGGTGAAGGAGAGGAACTGGCAGTCGGAATGCTTGTTGCAGATGGCGATCAAATCCTTCTTGCGAACGAGCGGCTCGCCGCCGGTGTAGATGTACATGTACACGCCCAGTTCCTTGCCCTGCGTGATGATCGAATCGATCTCGTCAAACGTCAGGTTCAGGCGGTTGCCGTATTCCGCCGCCCAGCAGCCGGTGCAGTGCAGGTTGCAGGCGGAAGTCGGGTCGAGTAGGATCGCCCACGGAATGTTGCAGTTGTACTTCTTGCGGTTTTCCTCCTGCTTCGGCCAGCCGATGATGTTGGCGTTGAGGAAGAAGTTCATGAACGTCGCCTTGAGCACTTCCGGATCGGTATCCTTCATGATGTCCATGACGAGATGGTGCATGTTGTTGTCTTTATCGTTAATGACCTTGCGGACAGCTGCGCGCTGAGCCGGGAAGCTGTTCGGGCCGTCGCCCGCGAACTTATCCACCCAAGCCATCAGCTTCGGGGCGTTTTCCTCCGGGTTCTTGCCGATATAGCTGAACGCGGTGGAGAAAGCAGCTTTTTTCATCGAATCTGCGATACCCATAAGACACACTCCTTTGTTGTTGTGGCGCAAGTATATCCCCAAAGCAAGCCTAAAGAAAATACCCAAATGCAATTTCCTGTCCGTTTTTGGGATATGGGAAAAGAATTTGGGTAAATTTGACACATTCGGTCGAAATTGTGTAAAGTTTTCTGAACGGATTATTCTGTGTCTGCCGTCGTTAAAAAGCGCTGAACGATGCCTTGCAGGCTGCCGCCCATCAGGCGGTAGAGCTGGCGGATCATCGGTTCTGGCGGGGACATCATGTTCGCGCCGATCCAGCGGAGGAAAAGGCCGGTGATTCCCAGCCCATACACGCTGACGATGAAATTCTGATCGGCTTCGCTCAGTCGATCAAAGCCCTCCTGGGCGGAAAAAAGACGGTGGAGTAAGGGGGAAAGCAGCTTGAAAACCTCTTTTTCCAGCGTGTCGCGTTCAAGGGAATGAAACGCGTTGAGAACGAGCATCCTGTTTTCCTGCATGTAGACGAACAGGGCGGCGATGCTTTTCTCCCAGTTATCCAGATTGATTTTGTTGGCGACCAGATGGCGCGCGTCCTCTTGCAGCGTCCAGTCCAGCAGGTCGTAAATATCCTGAAAATGATAATAAAAGGTTTTACGGCTGACTTCCGCATCGTTCGTGATATCCTGAATGGTGATGTTATCCAGCGTCGTCTTTGACAGCAGTTTTTTCAGGGACATGGAGAGCATGCGTTTTGTCGTGTTGGCCATCTCCGCACCTCATTTCTTTTAGTGTATTGTAACGTGTTTTTGATTTTTCGTCAACCGGAGAATGGCGGGCGCGATGCCCGCCGCAGCTTGTTGACATAAGCAAACTTGGCTCGGATAGCAAAATCAAGAAATTCAGCTATTCTTTCATTTGCGGAAAGGGCTATTCTCCCCCTTCGGGGGGAGAATAGCTTTTTGTCTACAGTCTGTGGCGGGCGCGATGCCCGCCGTTTGCAACCGGGGGATTCTGGAGAAAAGGCGGGGGCGGGTGTATAATGGCCATGTGCAGAAGAAAAAGGAGGATGAGCGGATGGAGAAGAGGATAACGCCGGATGAACTGGCCGACATGCTGATGAGACGGGTCTACGTGCCGTTTTCGGCCGTGGCTGCGGTGAATGGACGGGGCGAAATTCTGTCGCTGTGCCAGTTTGATACGGCCTTTGCGGATCAGACGATTGCATTTGAGAAAAGCGCCGAGGAGATTTGGCTGCTGAGCAACCATCCGGAGGGCGTATGCGAGATGACGGAGGAGGACGAGGCAAACCTGCGCCGCTTTCGCCGGGATGTGGGACAGGTGCGCGTGCGTTTTTTCCTCGTCGGCGAGGACACGGGCTGCGTGGAGGTTGAAATAGGGCGCAAAGCATGATATACTGTGCCCGAAAACCGTAGATGATGGTACGGAGGGAAAAGAATGACCAGGGAAGAAAAAAACGAACTGCTGACCCAGCTGGGCTCGGAAGATTATGAAGCTTATATGGAGCTGCGCCGTCAGATGGACGTTCTGGCCGCCGACGAGCGGATGGACGACGCGCAGAAGGCTGCGTTCTATGCCGAAATCCGCGACGAGCTGGTGCTGCTGCGCAAACGCCGCGATCTGATGGCCAAAAAGCTGCAAGCTTTCAACGAACTGATCGATGAGGTTGAAACCCGGCTGAAAGAGACGGAGCAATACGACCGCAAAAAGAAAAAGAAGGTGCGCATTCTGCCGCCCGCGCCGACCAACGCGCAGATCGACTACCGCGAGAAGCAGGAAGCGCACTTCGCGCAGGGCATGACGTTTTATAAGCTGTTCTGGGTGTTCTTTATCGGCTGCTTTGCGGGCGTGGTGCTGGAAACGATCTACTGCCTGATTCAGCGCGGCCATTATGAAAGCCGCGTCGGCCTGATTTACGGCCCGTTTAACCTCGTCTACGGCATCGGCGCGCTCTGCCTGAGCGGCGCGCTGTATCAATTCCGCAACCGCGGGCGTGTGTTCTCGTTTGTCGGCGGTTTTGTCGTCGGCTCGGTTGTGGAATACGCCTGCTCGTGGTTTCAGGAGGTCTGCTTCGGCTCGACTTCGTGGGATTACAGCAATATGCCCTATAATCTGAATGGACGCATCTGCCTGCTGTATTCCATTTTCTGGGGCATTTTGGGCATCTTCTGGATCAAGGATATCTACCCGCGCATGGCCAAGTGGATTTTGAAAATCCCCAACAAGGTCGGTAAGCCGCTGACGTGGGTGCTGCTTGTGTTCATGGTCTTTAACTCCGTGATGACCCTGTTTACCTCTCTGCGCTGGACGGCCCGCCGCGAGGGCGTCGAGCCGCGCAACGCGTTTGAAGCGTATCTGGACGAGCATTATCCGGATGAGCGCATGCAGAAGATTTTCGCCAACGCGGAATTTACCGAGGATCGCGAAGCCCGCATGCAGGATGAACAGGAATCGCAGAATAATTTCCAGAAGCTCGAAGAACTCAGCAAAGAGCTGGGCCAGGAGACCACCGAAACCATCGAGGATGCAATCGATACGATTAAGAGCGACGCGGAGAAATAAGCAAACGCTCTTCCCCAAAAACAGACAGTCCGGAGAAACGCCGACGCGCTCCGGACTGTCTGTTTTTATACAGGAAAAATCATTTGATTATGCCCTTTATCATCACCCTGTCGCGCTCGTCCAGCTCATGCTTCACGCTTTCCACTTCGCCCGTTTGGGCGTTCATCAGCACGAGCACATCGGGCGCGGTTTTCAGCGCTTCGGCGCTTGCATCGGCGGGCCTGTCCGGGCAGCAGATCACCAGGTAGCGCGCAACGCCGTCGTCAAAGGCGCGTTCGCTGAACAGCATCGGGTAACACAGCGGTTCGATGTCCGCAAGCCCCTGCGCGGCATAATCGGCGGCGGCAGCCACCTTGGCGATGGATTGCGCCTGCTCGCGGGTCAGGTCTGCGGCCGTCGCGGCGCGGAGCGTTGCGCCCTCATAGCGGCGGGAAAACTCCACCTGCACATTTTCAGCCCACAGGCCGATGGAACTGCCGTATTTATCATACCAGCTCTGCACTTCGGGTGCGCTTTCGCTCAGATAAATCGGGTGCGTGGCCAGATCCGCGGCGGAATGATGGATCACCTGACCGGAAAGCGCGTCCACGGTCACGGAAAACGTGCAGCCGTTGCCGTAGATGCTCGTCATCAGCACGGTATACGCGTCACCCGTCCGCTCACAGGAGACGGTGTATTCGTCGAAAGAGAAAATGCTTGTGTCGCAGAGCGTTTCAAAGCATGCCCGCGCGGCCTGAATGGCGTCCTGCTCGGTGAGCGCGCCGGACGCCGCGGCGTTTGCGGTGGCCAGCGGAGAACGCGCGGCGGTCGCTTCCGGCGTGGCATCCGGGGAGAGAATACGGTCTTCGCCCGGCGCGGCGGCGTTGACTGCGCTCAGGCGGCGCGTGTGCAGCGTGAAAGCGGATACGGGCAGAACGAGCAGCAGAAGCAGCCCGGCGGCGAAGGCCAGATTGAGCCGCCGCGCGCGCTTTTTGGCCCTGACGCGGCGGCCGTGAATCGCGGCCATGACGTTGCGCTCATCCTGCGCGTTGAAGCGGACGGCGCAGAGGCTCTCGTCGATGGCTTCACGAATGGTTGGGTCTTTTTTCATCGAACTCAGCCCCTTTCTTCCAGTTGAATGCGGAGTTTTTTCTGCGCCTGCTGCAAACGCCTTGTGGCGGTCGGCGCGGAAATGCCGAGCACGTTAGCACAGGTGCGAAGGCTCATATCCTGATAATAATATAAAAGCACGATTTCACGGAGTTTAGGCGGGAGCGCCATGATGGCCTGCGTCAGCGCCAGCTTTTCTTCGGGACAGCTCGCGATGGACAGCGGCAGCGCTTCGATTTCCTGCCGCCTGTCGATATGGCGCATCCATGACGAGCGCAGGGTGTCTTTACAGGTATTGACGGCAATGCGCATCAGCCACGCTTTGGCGCTTTCGATTTCGCCGGCAAGCAGCTCATCGATATGGTCATAGGCCTTGATGAATGTCTCTTGCACTGCGTCTTCGGCCAAGCCGAGGTCGCGCAGGTAGACGCAGCACAGGCGCTTGAGCCCGTCGCCGTAGACGTCCATCAAATGCCGCAGTTTTTCTTCGCGCTCATCTTCTGTAAAGGACGACATCGCCCATCCACCTCCTTACCTATTAAGACGAGACAAATGCGCCAAAATTTCACAAAACCGAAAATTTTTTCAAAAAGACGGAAGAGACGGGAGAGACGTTGGGACTCCGTCCCAAACCATGCCAAGAACCTGAGGTTCTTGGATTTCCCTCTTTCCATTTATCGCTGTGCGATAAATGGATGGGGGACAAGTTTCAAATCGCCGCGAAGCGAAGTGGAAAGTCCAGAGAACTCAGTTTTCTGGTGGGGTTTGGGGCAAAGCCCCAAAATGTGAACTGACTTTCTTTCTTTTTCACATTTCTGCTCTTGATTTCGTACATGCTGTTTCTTACAATAATAGAGATCGCTCCGAAAATCAAGGGGTGGAATAAGAATTAAGGCATACGACGGAAAAGTCGTTTGATTTGGAGGCGTTTTTCATGAGCAAAGTGATCGGCATCGATTTGGGCACGACAAACAGCTGCGTGGCGGTACTGGAGGGCGGCGAACCGGTCGTCATCCCCAATTCCGAGGGCGGGCGCACGACGCCCTCCGTCGTCAGCTTCACGCAGGCGGGGGAGCGCATGGTCGGCGAAGCGGCAAAGCGCCAGCAGGCGGTCAACGCGGCGCGGACGGTGCTTTCCATCAAAAGGGAGATGGGCACGGATTACCGCGTGAAGATTGATGGCAAAGCGTATACGCCGCAGGAGATTTCCGCGATGATTTTGCAGAAACTGCGTCGCGATGCGGAGGATTTCCTCGGCGAACCGGTGAGCCAGGCGGTTATCACCGTCCCGGCGTATTTTACGGACAGCCAGCGGCAGGCCACGCGCGACGCAGGGCGCATTGCGGGGCTGGAAGTTCTGCGCATCATCAACGAGCCGACGGCGGCGGCGTTTGCCTACGGCCTCGACCACGGGCAGGCGCAGAAGATTCTGGTCTACGACCTCGGCGGCGGCACGTTCGACGTGTCGCTGATCGAAATCGGCGACGGCGTGATCGAGGTGCTGGCGACGAGCGGCGATAACCATCTCGGCGGCGACGACTTTGACGAGCGGCTGGCCGACTATCTGGCGGACGAGTTTAAGCGCACGGAAAAGATCGATTTGAGGCGCGACAAGGCGGCGATGCTCCGCGTGCGCGAGGCGGCGGAAAAAGCCAAGCGCGAACTGAGCGGCCAGATGAGCACACAGGTGACCCTGCCGTTTTTGACGCAGGACGCGAACGGCCCGCACCACCTCGATGTGACCGTCACCCGCGCGCAGTTCGAGGGCATGACGCGCGATCTGGTGGAGCGCACGTGCGGCCCGGTCAGCCAGGTGATGACGGACGCAGCGCTGAGCATGAGCGACCTGGGGCAGGTGCTGCTCGTCGGCGGCAGCACGCGCATGCCCGCCGTGCAGGAAATGGTCAAAAAGCTGACCGGCAAGGTTCCGGCACGCAACGTCAACCCGGATGAATGCGTCGCGATGGGCGCGGCGTTGCAGGGCGGCAAGCTGGCGGCGGGCAACGGCATGGTGGTTTCCTCCGCCGCGCAGAACGTCATTTTGATGGACGTCACGCCGCTGTCGCTGTCCATCGAGACGGTCGGCGGCGTCGCAACCAAAATCATCGACCGCAACACGACCATCCCGACCCGTCACAGCCAGATTTTTTCCACCGCTGCGCCGTTCCAGACGGCCGTGGATATCAAAGTTCTGCAAGGCGAACGGTATTACGCGCGGGATAACAAGCTGCTGGGCAATTTCCGCCTCAAGGGCATTCGCCGCGCCATGGCGGGCGTGCCGCAGATCGAGGTGACGTTTGCCATCGACGCGAACGGCATTGTGACCGTCTCCGCGAAGGACTTGGGCACGGGCAACCAGCAGGAAATCACCATTTCCTCGACCACCAATATGAGCGAAGAAGAAATCCGCCGCGCCATGGAGGACGCCCGTCAATATGAAGCACAGGATAAGGCGCGCCGCGAGGCTTCCGGCATTCGCAATGAGGCGGAAAAGCTGATTTATGAAACCGAACAGGCGCTTGGCAAGGATAAGCAGATCAGCCACGACGACAAAAAGAAGGTCAAGGAGGATATTGCCGCCCTTCGCAAGGCTGTTCATAAGACCAAACCGGAGAGCATTACGACCGAACAGGCCGCCGAAATCGCGCGGCTGGCCGAAGCGCTGAAAGAGAGCGCGAAGAAAATTCAGCCGGAAAGCTGAAATATCATTTCGACAAATGTCGAAAAACAGGACTTCGTTTGTTTCTGCCGAACAGAAAGAGCGGAGTCCTGTTTTGAGATGATGAATCTTTTAGGCTGCCTTGCAACAAAGGCACGCTTGCGGCATGATGATGAGATAAAGAAAGCGCCGCCTCCGAACCAGCGGAAGCGGCGTATTTTTGTCCTTGCTCAGCGCAGGAGGCTGGAAGCGACATAGGGCAGGATGGCCGTCAGCAGCAGTGCGGCACAGGCGACAACCGCCACAATGCGCACCATCTTCTGCTTCTGTTCGGCCTTCTTGTTGGTCTTAGAAGCCATTGGAATCGTCCTCCAATCGTTGAAATTAAGCATATTATAGCACAAAGTTACGCATCCGCAAAGGGGGAAACGCAGGAAAATTGGCGGCGGTCGGTTTTCAGGTGTTTTGCCGCCCGGAAAAGCTTGACTTCTCTTCGTCGGTTGCATATAATAGGGGAGAAAGGCAACGAACGGAAAAGTACCTTTGCGAAGACCGGCAGAGAGGACGCGCCACCGGCTGCAAGCGCGTCTGGGACGGAACAGGGGGAAGTGCATCCGGGAGCTTCAAGGCTGAGGCGCGCGCTTAGGCTTTGACATGGACGTCGTGTTAAGACGAAACGAGTGAGGCGCTTTTTTACGCGCTTAAACAGAGTGGAACCGCGGCCCTGCCGTCTCTGAATGGAGACGGCGGGGCTTTTTGTGTTGATCCGAAAGGGCGGATGAAATGTTTGACAATCTTCGCGCGGATATCGCGTCGGTGATGGAACGCGACCCGGCGGCGAAATCCAAATGGGAGGTGCTGCTGTGCTATCCGTCGGTGAAGGCGATGGCCTATCACCGTCTGGCGCATCGGCTCTATCAAAACGGCCACACGACGCTGGCACGCTGGATTTCCCAGCACAGCCGCCATGTGACGGGCATCGAGATTCACCCCGGCGCGTGCATCGGCAAGGGCTTTTTCATCGACCATGGCGACGGCGTGGTCATCGGCGAAACGACGGTCATCGGCGACAATGTGACGCTTTATCAGGGCGTGACCCTCGGCGGAACGGGCAAGGACGTGGGCAAGCGCCACCCGAACATCGGGGATAACGTGGTCATCGGCGCGGGCGCGAAGGTGCTCGGCCCGTTCACAGTCGGCAGCGGCAGCAAAATCGGCGCATTGGCGGTGGTGCTCAAGGAGGTGCCGCCCAACTGCACCGTGGTCGGCAACCCCGGCCGCGTTGTCCGCCGCGAAGGCGCGGCCCCGCATGTCGATCTCGATCACGTTCACCTGCCCGACCCGATCAAGGAGCACATTGTGGCCCTTGAACGCCGGGTGAGCGAACTGGAAGAACAAATGCACAATCATTACGGTACAACCGTACCCAAGGAGGATATTGAAGATGATGCAGATCTATAATACGCAGACCCGCCGCAAGGAGGAGTTCAAGCCCATTGAGCCGGGCAAGGTGCGCATTTACTGCTGCGGCCCGACGGTCTACAACTATTTCCACATCGGCAACGCGCGCCCGTTTATCGTGTTTGACACGCTGCGCCGCTATCTGGAGCACAAAGGCTATGAAGTGAAGTACGTTCAGAACTTCACCGATATCGACGATAAGATGATCCGCCGCGCCAACGAAGAGGGCATCACCGTCAAGGAGCTGGGCGATCGCTTCATCAAGGAATATTATACCGACGCGGATGCGCTGGGCATCGAGCGCGCGACGGTCAATCCGCGCGCGACCGAGCATATCCCGGATATCATCGCGCTGATTGAGAAGCTGATCGACAAGGGCCTGGCCTATGCCTGCGACAACGGCGACGTTTACTACAATACGCAGGCGTTCCCCGGCTACGGCAAGCTCTGCGGCCAGAACCTTGAGGATTTGGAGAGCGGCGCGCGCATCGACGTTGACCCGAACAAGCGCCATCCGATGGATTTCGCCGTCTGGAAGGCGCAGAAGCCGGGCGAGCCGGCGTGGGAATCTCCGTGGGGGATGGGCCGTCCGGGCTGGCATATCGAGTGCTCTGCGATGAGCATGAAATACCTCGGCGAGACGCTGGATATCCACTGCGGCGGCAAGGATCTCGTCTTCCCGCACCACGAAAACGAGATCGCCCAGAGCGAGGGCGCGACGGGCAAGCCGTTCGTCCATTACTGGATGCACAACGGATTCATCAATGTGGATAACCAGAAGATGAGCAAGTCGCTGGGCAACTTCTTCACCGTGCGCGACATCGCCAAGGAATTTGATCTGGAAGCGGTGCGCATGTTCATGCTCAGCGCGCAGTATCGCAGCCCGATCAATTTCTCCCGCGAGATGATCGAGCAGGCGAAGGCTTCGCTGGATCGCCTGTATACCGCGCGCGACCATTATCTCTTCCTGCTGCAAAACGCGAATGAAGGCGAGATGGGCGAAAAGGAGCAGGCGCTGCTTGAAAAGGTCAACGCGGCGCGCGAAGGCTTTGACGCGGCGATGGACGACGATTTGAACACTGCCGATGCGATGGGCAAGATGTTTGAACTGGTGCGCGAGGCAAACGTTGAGCTGGACGAAAACAGCCCGAAGCAGGCCATTTCCGCCGTACTGGACGCCCTGAATGAAATGGCCGGGGTGTTCGGCATTCTGACCCGCAAGGCGGACGACGGCGACGAGAAGGTCAAGGCGCTGATTGAAGCTCGCGCGAAGGCCCGCGCCGAAAAGAACTGGGCGGAGAGCGACCGCCTGCGCGACGAAATCACCGCGCTGGGCTATGTGCTCAAGGATACCAAGCAGGGCCAGCAGGTGACGAAGGCCCTGTAAGCCATCCCCTCTCAAAAACAGAAAACGGAAACGCACGTTCTTCATGGCGGAGAACGCGCGTTTTTTGATATGGAGTTTTTGAAAGCGAAAAACGTATGAGACGGAGCTGGTTGATGTCAAAAATGGATAGATGTGTCGAATGGGCGCGAAGATTCATTGTTTTTCGCGTGTGCAACCGACAGGAAAAAAACGGACGCGCTGCTATAATGTCGCCATGAAAACGGGATGGGTTTTCCTGCTGGATGCTTTGCTGGACGGCGTGATGGTGACGCTGGCGCTGCGGCTGGGCGGGGCGAAAGCCCCGGTCTGGCGGATCGTCCTTGCGGCGCTGCTCGGCGCGGCGGCGGCGCGGCTGTGCGCGGGACTGCCGAGAGAGGGACGCGCCCTGCTGTGGCTGCCGATTGCGATGGGCATGATGGCGGCCGCGTGCGGACGGGCAATCAGGCCTTTTCGCGCGGCGGGGCTGCTGCTGGGCGCGGCCGGTTTGCTCGGCGGCACGATTCAGGCGCTTTCCGGCGCGACGGGTTCTAAAGCGACGGGGCTGCTGCTTGGCACGCTGGCGATTCCGCTGCTGAGCGCGGCGATGATTCGTGCTTCACGGATGCGGCGCGACGTTCAAACCGTCCGCGTGCGCATGACGTACAAAAAGCGGACGGCGCGGTTTTCAGCCGTGGTGGACAGCGGCAACTGCCTTCGGGATTATCTCACGCACAGGCCGGTGATCGTCATCCCGCAGGCGCGCGGAAACCGGCTGTTCGGGCTGGAGGATACGCCGCTGCGCCCTATTTTTGCGGATACGGCGGGCGGACGGCAGATGATGTTCTGCCTGACGCCTGAGAGAACCATCCTTTGCGACGGTCGAAATGAATGGGCGGTTGAGGCTATGCTGGCACTTTCGCCGGGGCTTGGGGGGAACGCCCCGGCTCTGCTGCCGGCCTCGCTGCTGAACCGGAAAGACGGACAAGAGGGGGCTTGAACATGGAAAAAAGGAAGAGCAGATCGAATTGGGAGCGGCGGACGGTCACACCAGCGCTGGCGATTCTTCGCCCGGAGGGGACGGTGGCCTACATCGGCGGGAGCGACACTCTGCCCGCGCCGCTGACCCGTGAGGAGGAACAGGCACTTTTTCTGAGCATGGACGAGCAGCCCGAAACGGCGCGCCAGACGCTGATCGAGCACAACCTGCGGCTGGTCGTCTACATCGCCAGAAAATTTGAGAATACGGGCGTGGGGATTGAAGATCTGATTTCCATTGGCACGATCGGGCTGATTAAGGCCGTCAAAACGTTTGATTACACGAAGAAAATCAAGCTGGCGACCTATGCTTCCCGCTGCATCGAAAACGAAATCCTGATGTTTCTGCGACGCACAAGCCGCCAAAAGCTGGAAGTTTCGCTCGACGAGCCGCTCAACACGGACTGGGACGGCAACGAGCTGCTGCTTTCGGACATTCTCGGCACGGACGGCGATCTGGTTTACCGCTCCATCGAAGAGACGGTCGAGCGGCAGATGCTCGCCCGCGCGCTGTCCAAGCTGTCCGTCCGGGAAAAGGAGATCATGCGTCTGCGTTTCGGGCTGGGCGGCTGCGCGGAGAAGACACAGAAACAGGTTGCGGATATCATGGGCATCAGCCAGAGCTATATTTCGCGGCTGGAAAAGAGGATTCTCTCGCGGCTGCAAAGGGATATGACGCAGATGGGATGAGAAAAAGTCAACATCAAAAACAGGCGTTTCTTTGAGCGGAAACGCCTATTTTGTATGTCATTGTGTTGAATTATGTTATATGAGATGGTATAATCAAAGCGTTATAGAGACGAAGAGGATAAACTTATGGCTCAAAAAGCGCAGACGGAATACGGCGGCATATGCGGTCGGGACGCATTTATGGCCCGTGTGGACGCTTTTTTTCATACAAACGACGCGGCGGGATGCCGCGCGGCGTTGGCGCTCCGCAGGGCGGGCAACGAGAACGAAAGCGACGGCACGCTCTGGATTTTTCCGCCGCTTCCGTGGACGAATAACGCGCTTGACAGTGCTGCCCGCGTGCGATAAAATAACGGAATGATTGGACGGGGGAGACGTGCGGGGCGATGTCCCATCCCCGAAAGGAGCACCTATGTTTGAGTACCTGAGCACGCTGTTCAGTGAGCCGCTTGCTTTTTTTGATCAGGCCATTTTCCGCACGCTCGCCGTGCTCATCGGCCTGTGCTGCCACGAATGGGGGCATGCTTATGTCGCTTATCGCTGCGGCGACGATACGGCCAAGCGCGCCGGGCGGCTGACGCTCAATCCGCTGCGCCATCTCGACCCGGTCGGCACGATTCTGATGTTTTTTGTCGGTTTTGGCTATGCCAAGCCCGTGCCCGTCAATCCGTATCATTTCAGGGGCGACCGCAACAGGGACGATTTTCTGGTGTCCATCGCGGGCATTACGGTCAATCTGATTCTCTTTGTGTTTTTTACCTATCTGGCCGTGCTGTGCAGCGCGTTTATGTGGGATAAGCAGTTTATCGCCTACAACGGACTGAGCAAAGTCGTCAGCTACGAGTATAACGCGGTGTGGTCCGTGATTGCCGGAACCGCCCGGCAGGATTTTGGCGCGGTGATCGCCCAAAGCTGGCTGGTTCCGTTTGTCCGCCTGTCGGCCTATACGGCGCTGGTCAACCTGAATCTGGCTGTGTTTAACCTGATTCCCCTGCCGCCGCTGGACGGCTACCACGTCGTCAACGACCTGATCTTCAAGGGACGCTATCAGCTCAGCCAGAAGGCTTTCCGCATCGGCATGCTCATCGTGCTCGTGCTCTCCGCACAGGGCATTTTGGGCCGCATCATCAGCTGGGTGGTCTATCCTGCGCAGGGTTTGCTGCTCGCACCGATCCGCGCGATTTGGGGGTAAGCGATGTATTACGTTTCCCTCAAGCAGTTTGAAGGGCCGCTCGACCTGCTGCTGCATTTGATTACCCGCGCGAAGGTGGATATCAAGGATATTTTTGTTTCCGAAATCACTGAGCAGTATCTCGCGTCGATGGGCAGCGTGGACGAACTGGATATGGACACGGCCAGCGAGTTTTTGACCATGGCCGCGACGCTGCTGGAAATCAAATCCCGCGCGCTTCTGCCGCGTCCGCCCGAACCGACGGAGGACGGCGAGGAAACGCCGGAACAGACGCTCATCCGCAGACTGGAAGAATACAAGCTCTATAAGGAGAGCGCGGGCCGCATGAAGGAATTTGAACAGGCGGCGATGCAGGTGTTTTCCAAACTGCCGGAGGAATATCCGCTGCCGCCGCAGCCCGTGGAGCTGACGGGCCTGTCGCTGGATGGGCTTGTGCGCGCGCTGGAACGCATTCTTGCCCGGCAGACGCAGGAAGAAGAGCCGGGGCGTGTATTCCGCTCCATCACCCGCGACCGGTTCACCATCGAGCAGTGCGTGTTCAATCTCGCCTCGCGGCTGAAAAAGGGGCCCGTGCTGTTTACGGATATGCTCTCCGACGAGGTGACGCGGGATGAAATCGTCTCGTATTTCATGGCGATGCTCGAATTGCTCAAGCTGGGGCGGCTGCATGCTCAGCAGGAGCACGTGTTTGACGATATACTGATTTTACCCGGCAGGAGGGACGAAGATGGAGACGGAGAACCCGCAGACGAATCAGCCGCAGACGGAGAACCCACAGACGGAGACAGATAAGCCGGATCTCGCCGAACGCGTGGGCATTGTGGAAGCGATTCTGTTTGTGACGGGAAACGCAGTGGAAAAAAGCGAAATCTGTCGCGCGATGGGCATCACCCATGAAGAGCTGGAAGAGACGCTCAACGCGCTGGAGGGCGGCTATGATTACGACCGCCGGGGGCTGCGCTTGCTGCGATTCGGCCAGCACGTTCAGCTGGCGACGCGGCCGGATTACGCCAAATATGTGGAAAAGCTGCTTCAACCGGTGCAGAAGCAGTCGCTTTCACAGGCGGTGATGGAAACGCTGGCCGTGATTGCCTATCGTCAGCCGGTGACGAAGGCGGAAATCGAGCTGATTCGCGGCGTGAAATGCGATTACTCGGTGCAGATGCTCGTCTCGCGCGGACTGATCGAAGAAGTCGGCCGCAAAGAGGCGCTCGGCAGGCCGATTCTGTATGGCACGACGGACGCGTTTCTGCGCCACTTCTGCCTGACCTCGCTGGCCGATCTGCCGGAGATCGATTTTTCCGCGCTGGCGGATCGAATTGCCGAGGCAGAGGCTAAACAGGCGGCTGAAAAACCGAAGGCCGATCCGGTGGACAAGCTGGCGCAGAACATCGCCAGCGAAGCGGCGGAGGAATAAAAACTGCGCCGCCGGATGTCGTTTGATTCATAGGGGAGAAGCTGTTGCGGCGCAAGCCGCTCAAGCATAAACAAACGAGGGGAGAGACGCTCATGAAAAAATTCTTTGAGGACTTCAAGGCATTCGCGATGCGCGGCAATGTCATCGACATGGCCGTCGGCGTGATCATCGGCGCCGCGTTCGGCTCGATCACCACGTCGCTGGTCAACGACATCTTCATGCCGCTCATCGGCGTGTTGACCGGCGGCATCAATTTCGGCGGCCTGTTCATCGCGCTGGACGGCGGATCGTATGTTTCCGCCGAGGCGGCCGCGGCGGCGGGCGTGGGCACGATCAACTACGGCCTGTTTATCCAAAACATCGTCAACTTCATTTTGACCGCGTTCTGCATGTTCCTCGTCATCCGTGCGATGAACAAGGTTTACAAGAAGCCGGAACCCGCGCCGGAGAAGCCCAAGCGCATCTGCCCGTTCTGCAAGAGCGAAATCGCGGACGACGCGACCCGCTGCCCGCACTGCACGTCGATGCTGGAATAAAGGACTGAAACGTCACATTGCTGTTGAGCTTCAATGAAGTTCGACAGTTTTTATTTTTGGCCATAAAACGGCGAAGCGCCGCATACCATCGCCGGGAGGGATGAGCATGCGGTTGATTGCCTTTGGCGGGGACGAAAGAATGCGCGGGGCGCTGGCGGCCGCCGAGCAGGCGGGCTGGGAGACGCTGCACATCGAGCGGGAAGAAGATGTGGAAATGCCGCCCGTGGAGGCGGTGATGCTGCCATGGCCGAAGAGCTTTCGGGAGGATAAACTGGTTTCGGCTCAAGGGACGCTGACGCGGGAATCTGTGCTGGCGCGGATTCCGCCATGCCGCGCGGTGCTGGCGGGCGGCGACGTGGCGGACGAAGAGCTGCCGCATGCGGCGCAAATCGTTCGCCCGGAACAAAACGAAGCCTTTTTGCGAAAAAATGCGCGGCTGACGGCGGAGGGCGCGCTGGCGACGGTGATGCGGGTGAAAAAGCGGGCGCTGATGCGCGAAACGGCGCTGGTGACAGGCTATGGACGGATCGGGCAGGAGATGACGGCGCGGCTCTGCGCGATGGGCATGTTCGTGATGGTCTGCGCGCGCAGCGAAAACCAGATGCACATGGCGCATGCGGCGGGCGCGCATCCCGTGCCGCTGGCGCAGATTGAAAAAGCATGCGGACAGGCGGATGTGATCATCAACACGATTCCGGCGCATGTACTCGGCGACGCGGCGCTGGAAGGCGTGCCGCGCGACACGCCGATCATCGAGCTGGCGAGCGCGCCCTACGGCCTGAACATGCAGAAAGCGGTGAAGCTGGGTTTGCGGGTCTGCGTAGAAAGCGGCCTGCCGGGGCGGTATGCGCCGCTGGACGCGGGAGAAGCGCTGTTTGACGCTCTGATATCGGCGATGACGAAGCGGGAGGGGAACGCGAAATGAGCGATATGACCATCGGATTTGCGATCACGGGATCGTTTTGCACATTTAAAGCGGTTTTTCCGCAGATGAATCTGCTGGTGGAGCACGGCTATCACGTTCTGCCGATCATGAGCGAGAACGTCTACACGACGGACACGCGTTTTGGCCGCGCGGCGGACTGGGTGGCGCAGGCGGAAGAAGTCTGCGGGGAAAAGGTGATTCACACGATTGCGCAGGCTGAGCCGATTGGGCCGAAGAAACTTCTGGATTTACTGATTCTCGCGCCATGCACGGGCAATACGCTGGGCAAGCTGGCCTGCGGCATATACGATACCGCGCCGACGCTGGCGGTGAAAAGCCACAGGCGCAACGGGCGGCCCGTGCTCATTGCGGTTTCGACGAACGACGCTTTGGCAGGCGCGGCGGCAGGCATCGGGCTGCTGATGAACCGGAAAGGGACGTACTTTGTGCCGTTTCAGCAGGATGATTTCCGCGCGAAGCCGACGAGCTGCGTAGCGGATTTCACGCAGATTCTTCCGGCGGCGGAAGCGGCCCTGGAGGGGCGGCAGCTGGAGCCGATGGTCTTTTGATGGGGAGTTTGAGGTTCTTGAATTTCCCACTTTTTTCGGATTGCGATACAATCCGATTGGGAAGAAAAGAAAGAGGCAATTCGTCTCTTTACAAAGCGATTTCTTTTCATGTACAATAGAGGGCAAGAGGTGATACGCCATGAAACGCTTAACGCTGATTCTGATGATGCTGAGTTTTGCCGTTCCGACATGGGCGCTGGCAGAGCTTGAAATACACATGGAGCAGAAAGAGGAAAACGGGCAGAGCTTGACTGTGTTTTCGGCAGAAGAAACGCAGACGGAGGAAAACACGCCTGCGCCCGATGCGACGCCGAATCCGGCTTTGCTGATGGCGAACGGGCTGATTGAATCGTGCTTTGAGCAGACGAAGGCGGCGCAGCTGACCCAGCGCGCAGGCGCGGAACTGGCGCAGAGCGGCGAGGTTTATACGGTGGGGAACGTCGTTTCGCTGATTCTGCGCTGGAACGGCACGCAGACAGACGGCACAGCGGGAAGCGCGGTGCGCGCGCTGGTGCTCGACCGGACGACGGGCGAAGAAATCCGCCTGGAACAGCTGTTTAGCGACGCGGACGCGGCGTTTGATGCGATGGAAACGATCATTGAGAACGACGTGCTGTCTCAGCTGAGCGACTACATGGAATACAGCGAGCTTCTGCCGATGCCGCGCGGCAACTACGCCATCGACGCATACGGATTGACGGTGTTTTATCCGGATGACAGCTATCGCTACTTTGACGAGCAGAGCGGCGCGGTGCAGTTTGCGTGGTATGAGCTGGCGGACTATATCGGCGAAGACAGCCCGGCGTATGCGTTGGCGCACGGGCAAGGCGATATGAACGCGCTGGCCGATGCGGCCCAAGACGGCAGACTGCCAGGGCCGATGGAGCGCGCCGCCATTGGGCAGAAGCTCGGCGAAGTGCTTTCAGCTTACACGCTGCTGACCGATCCGGATTATACGAAGGATTCACAGGTGTATCTGTTTGAAGAGGCGGCGCTGCGCGGCTGGGCCGTGGAAATTCCCAAATACGCCGAAACCGATGAAGCGGATACGCCGATTTCCGCGATTCGCACCACGCGTGCGGACATCTGCGGGCTGACCATTGGAAAAACGACGAAAGACGAGCTGATCGAGCGTCTCGGAGAGCCGAAAGAAACGCGGAGCTATGACGCGGACAGCGCCGCCGACCGCATGCTGGAGGCGGGCGAGAGCCTGTTCTTTGAATTGTCCGGCCGCATTTTGCAGGCGCACGTGAATGAAAACGGTGTGCTGAGCTGTCTGATTCTGCGCGACGCGATGCCCGAAGACCTTTACTGATTTTGCCAAACATGCTATAATAATCTGCCTGACTATGCGCGGGCAGATTGTTTTTTCAAAATAAAAAAAGAGAAACATGCTTGTAAAAACGAAATATAGATGAAATAAGGTGGGGGTTGGGGGCCTCAGGCCCCAAGCGGATTTGGGCGGCAGCCCGCCGCATCCCCGTTGGAGGGAGAGAGAATGGCGAAAAAGGCGGCTAAGGGCGCGGCGGCGAAGAAAAAGCGCACGGTTTCCGGCAGACGGGGCAAGCCGGGCAGAAAGAACAATCAGGGGACGGATACGCGCGGCGTTGTCGGCATTGTGGTGTTCTGCATCGGCTTTCTGGCGCTGCTGTGTCAGTTTATTCCGTCGGACGGCGGCTTTCTGAATCGATGCATGCTCGTCGTGCGCGGCCTGGGCGGCATGCTCTGCCTGCTGCTGCCGGTGGTGCTCTGCTGGACGGGCGCGGTGCTTGTCTTTTTCAGGGAGAAAAAGTGGAGTACAAGAACGCTGATTCTCGGCTCGCTGATTTTTCTGTTTGTGGAAGCCATGTTCCAGCTGTTCCGCATATCCGGCGTGAACGCGGCGCTGGCCGCGGACGGCGTGGAAGCGAATTACGGCGTGTTTCTGGTGCGCTCGTTTACGATGAGCTCGCTGGACTGCAAAGGCGGCGGCTTTATCGGCGCGCTGCTGGCGTGGCCGCTGTATAAGGCGCTGGACGTCTGGGGCGGCATGATCGTGCTCATCTTCGCGACGGCCATCGTGCTGATGGCGATGACGGGCTTCTCGTTTGGCGGCATCGGCATGCGGATTTCCGAATGGATCGACGATTTCCGCGTGGACATGCAGGAGCGCCGCGAGGAGAAAGACGCGCTGCGCGACGCACGGCAGGAGGAAGAACTGGAACGCGAGAACGCGCTGGCCATCGAGCGGCAGAAGCGGCGGCAGGAACGCCTGCAAAAGCAGAAGGAAGAGCAGGAAGCCGCAGCGAAAGAGGCGGCGGAACAGGAAAAGCGCCGACAGCAGGAAGAAGAGATGCGCAGGGCGTTTGAGCCGGAAGAGCCAGATCAGGCCTCCGAACCGCCGAAAACCACACGGCGCAAGGAAAAGCCGACGCTCACCGTGGTGCGCCCACAGGAAGACGAACGGACGGACGACCGCCCCGTGCTCACGAGCCGCCCGCCGAAAAGGAACGCCGCGCCGCGCAAGCGCAGAGAGATTTCCGACGGCGCGCAGCTCTACATCGAGCGGGACGACGAATTTACCCGCGCGCCCGTGGATGAACATGCGCCCACAACGCCGAGCCGCCGCAACAGCTTCACAATGCAGGAAGCGGAAAGCGCTTTTCTCTACGGCATGAACGGCAGCCAGCCTACGCAAAGCGGCGCTTATCAACAGCAGACGGCAAGCTATGCGCCAACCGACGCATACGGTCAGCCGACGGCGGGTTATACGCCGACCGACGCGTACAGTCAGCCGACGAACGGAGAACCGACTGTCGAGCCGGATGTGTCGGCGGATGCTTACGCCGAGGAAGACGACGACGAGGAAAACTCTATCACCAATGCGAGAGCGGAAGGCGCGGACAGACCCATCGACGACAGCTATTTCCCGGATCCATCCGAAGACGAAGAAGAGGACGAACCCGAAACGTCCGCAGCGAACGTCGAATACGACGACGGCGACGCGCTGGTGACGGCGGATGAATCTCACGACGAGCCGGAAGATGAGCCTGCGCCTGTGATGGGCGGCTCGTTTGGCGGCTGGCCGGGACAGAGCGCCCAGACGGCGGGCGGAAGCGTGCCTTCGAGCTATTCCGCGTCGGCCATCGACGCGGCCAGAGCGCGCGCGGAACGCAACGCGGGCTATCGGCCGCCACAGCACAATCCGACGGCAAACGATCGGACGGGCGCGCCGCAGAACGTGGGGTATCCGGCAGGCGGCCAGCGTCCGGCACAGCCGCCTGTTCAGCCGCAGGGGCAGGACGTTTTGCAGGCGCAGCGGATGAATGAACAGCAGACCGTCGTGCAGCTGCGCGGCAATCGGCTGGACGGAACGCCCATTGTCATGCCCGCCAAGGACGTGCACGAATCGCCGCAGACGGCGAAGGAGGAATACGTCTTCCCGCCGATCGATCTGCTGAACCAGAGCGGCACGGTGCAGGATCCCGATCAGCGCGCCAAGGACGAGGCGGGCGCGCGCAAGCTGCTCGGCACGCTGGAAAGCTTCGGCGTGCAGGCCAAGCTGCTGCACGTCACCCACGGCCCGGCCATCACGCGGTATGAACTCGCGCCCGCGCCGGGCGTGAAGGTATCGCGTATTGTCGGTCTGGTGGACGATATCGCGCTGAATATGGCTTCCGACGGCGTGCGCATCGAAGCGCCGATTCCCGGCAAGCCCGCAGTCGGCATTGAAATCCCGAACCAGAAAATCGAGATGGTGTCGCTGCGCGACGTGCTGGAAAGCCCGGAGATGATGCGTGAGAAATCCCCGACGGCGGTTGCGCTGGGCAAGGGTATTTCCGGCGCGCCGGTCATCGCGGATATGGCGAAAATGCCGCACGTGCTGATTGCGGGCGCGACGGGTTCGGGCAAATCCGTCTGCATCAACACGATCATCAACTCCATCATCTTCCGCGCCAAGCCGGAAGAGGTGAGGCTGATTCTCATCGACCCGAAGGTCGTCGAGCTTTCCGTTTACAACGGCATTCCGCACCTGCTTGTCCCGGTCGTGACTGATCCGAAGAAAGCGAGCGCGGCGCTGAGCTGGGCGGTTGTGGAGATGGAGCATCGCTACAAGCGGTTTGAGACGATGGGCGTGCGCGACATCCGCGGCTACAACAACGCCATCGGCCCGAACGAGGAACCGATGAGCAAGATCATCGTCATCATCGACGAGCTGGCCGATTTGATGATGGTCGCGCCGGGCGAGGTGGAAGAATCCATCTGCCGCCTGGCACAGCTGGCGCGCGCGGCGGGCATTCATCTGGTCATCGCGACGCAGAGACCGTCGGTCAACGTCATCACGGGCGTGATCAAGGCGAACATTCCGAGCCGAATTGCGTTCGCGGTTTCCAGCCAGATCGACAGCCGCACGATTCTCGATTCCGGCGGCGCGGAAAAGCTGCTGGGCAAGGGCGATATGCTCTATGCGCCCCAGGGCGCGGGCAAGCCGACGCGCGTGCAGGGCTGCTTCGTCTCCGACGACGAGGTGCAGCGGATCGTCGAGTTTGTGCGCGGCCGCCACAGCGCGGATTACAACGAGGACGTTATCGAGCAGATGAACACCGCCGCCGACGAGGACAGCAGCGCCTCTTCCGACACGCCGAGCGCGGGCGAACCGGTGGACGAGATGCTCGCCAAGGCCATCGAGCTGGCGGTGGACGCGGGGCAGGTTTCCATCAGCATGCTCCAGCGGCGTCTGCGCGTGGGCTATGCGCGCGCGGGGCGGCTGGTCGATGAAATGACGCTGCGTGGCATTACCGCCGAGGCCGAGGGTCCGACCAAGCCGCGAACCGTGCTCATTTCCCGCGAGGAATGGCGGCGCATGCAGGAAAATCAGGAGTAAGAGCGAATAACTCCTTCAGTCAGCTTCGCTGACAGACCTTCGGCATTTCGCTTGCCTGCCTCCCACACTGTGGGCGGCAAACTGCACGCCCTCAAGGAGGGAGCCTGATTATATACGAAACTTGAAAAATTTTCGATTTGCGTTTAGAATACGAATCGAAAGCAAAAGCAGATTAAACCAAAGGCTCCCTCTTAGAGGGAGCTGGCGCGGCGAAGCCGCGACTGAAGGAGTAAACTGAAGGAGCAAACACGAAAGGAAATACGATTATGAAATTCATCAAAACGCCCGTCAAGGGCATGTGCGATATGCTTCCCGCCGACATGCGCCTTCGCGAGCATGTGCTCGGCATGATCAAGGAAACCTACGGCGCATACGGTTTCATGCAGATTGAAACGCCGGTGATGGAGCACATCGAGAACCTGACCAGCAAGCAGGGCGGCGACAACGAAAAGCTCATCTTCAAGGTGATGAAGCGCGGCGCGGAGCTCCAGCGCGCGATTGAAAAGGGCGATGGCGAACTGGCGGACAATGGCCTGCGCTATGACCTGACCGTGCCGCTGGCGCGCTACTACGCGAACAACAAGGAGAAACTGCCGACGCCGTTTAAGGCGATGCAGCTGGGTAACGTCTGGCGCGCGGACAACCCGCAGAAGGGACGCTTCCGTCAGTTTACCCAGTGCGACATCGACATTCTGGGCGACGACAGCAGCCTGGCCGAGATCGAGCTGATTACCGCGACGGCGGCGATGCTCAGCAAGATTCTCTCCGAAGTGAACATGAACGAGTTCACCATCCACATCAACGACCGCCGGATGCTGGCGGCAGCGGCGCTTTCGGCGGGCTTTGAGCAGGAAGAAATCGGCGGCGCGCTGATTTCGCTGGACAAGTTTGACAAGATCGGCCTCGACGGCATTGAAAAGGATCTGCTGGAAAGCGGATATGCGCCGGAAAAGGTGGAAAAATACATGGCGTTCTACCGCAACGTGCAGCCGGGCATGGAAATTGCCGACTTCTGCGCAGGCGTGAGCGGCGAATATCTGCCGGAAAACGTCGGCGCGGCGCTGGCGGACATTGTGGGCAGCGTGAAGCCGATGCTCGCGGACGGCGTGAAGATCGTCTTTGACCCGACGCTTGTGCGCGGCATGGGCTATTACACCGGCCCGATTTTCGAGGTGACGCTGGACGGCTACAATTTCTCCATCGCGGGCGGCGGACGCTACGACCAGATGATCGGCAAATTCAGCGGCCAGAACGTGAGCGCGTGCGGCTTCTCCATCGGCTTTGAGCGCATCGTGACGATTCTCAAGGATCACGCGCAGGGGAGCTTCAAACTGCCGGAAGGTTCGGTGGCGTATCTGGTCGGCGGCAAGGTGCCGACGGCGCGCAAGGCGGAAGTGCTGGCACAGGCAGCCGAGGCGCGCAAGACGGGCGTGGTGGCGACGGTTCTGCCGATGAGCAAGAACATGAAGCACCAGATTGAGCTTCTGGAAGCCGAGGGCTTTACGAAGTTCGAGAAGATTTACGAGTAACGTGAGACACGTTGGGGACGTTGGGCTGCCGCCCAAACCTGCCTGAGGGACGAAGTAAGTCCTTCAGACTCCCTTCTTCGCTTTGCGCGTACAGCTCAAATTTTTAACTTCATGGATTGCGGCGCAATCCATAAAAGAGGAAAGTGCAGGAACCTCAGGTTCCTGCCGGGGCATGGGGCGGCGCCCCATCGCGCTCCCCAAGAAAGGAACTTTATGACCAATAAAGGCGTTGTGACCGCCGTGAACGGCGATACCCTCACGGTGGCGTTTGAACGGCATGAAGCCTGCGGCGATTGCCACGCGTGCATGCACGGCAGTGAAAACTGCGCCAAGCATACCGTCAGCCTCAAGGGACGGGCGCAGGTCGGCGACATCATCGAAGTGGAAATGGATGATTCGCATGTGATGGAAGCTTCCGCGCTGGCGTATATGCTGCCGCTGGCGGGCTTTATTGTCGGCCTGGCCGCGGGCTGGGGCCTGACAAAGACGGGCGTGAAGATGAACGGCGAACTGCTGATGGCGCTGTGCGCGGTGATCGGCACGGCGGCGGCGTATTTCATCATGCGCGCCATTGACCCGAAGCTCTCCAAGGGTCGCTGGGAACAGAAAATCATCTCCGTCACCCATCCGGAGGAGACGGAAAACAAACAGGCGTAAACCGATAAGGAGGTTTTGACCATGATTCTGCATTTTGACGAAAAGACGTTTGACGAGGCCGTGAACGGCGACAAGCCCGTGCTGGTGGATTTCTGGGCGACGTGGTGCGGCCCGTGCCGCATGATTGCCCCGGCGGTGGAAGAAGTGGCCGAGGATTTTGACGGCCGCGCCGTGGTCGGCAAGGTGGATGTGGATGAGCAGGCGGAGCTGGCGCGCCGGTTCGGCATCATGAGCATCCCGACGCTGATCGTGATGAAGGACGGCAAAGTGGTCGAGCAGGCGGTCGGCGCGCGCGGCAAAGCGGATATCGCCGCAATGCTGGAGCGCCATCTGTAAGCGCGGAAAACGGCGTTTTTTTCGCCGGCCGCATGAAAGCATAAAACCAGTTGATAGAGCGTTCGAAAAAAACGAACGCTTCTTTTCATTTTTGGCAGGATAGACTTTGACAAGCAAAGGTTTTGTGCTATAATGAATCAGATAAGCTTGGGCGACCATACCTAAAGAATTGTTTGAATTTGAAAAGCCTGAGAACGAAAGAAAGGCTTTTGGAAGATGAAAATCAAAAGGAGAAGGCAGAAAGGAGGAGACGCAAGTTGGCAAAGCTGAGAATCATTCCGCTGGGCGGTCTGGGCGAGGTCGGCAAAAACATGACCGCCTTTGAATTCGGCGACGACATCGTTGTGGTGGACTGCGGCTCGATTTTCCCGCGGGCCGATATGCTCGGCATTGATCTTGTGATTCCGGATATCACGTATCTGGAACGCAACCGGGAGCGCGTGCGCGCCTATCTGTTCACCCACGGCCACGAGGATCATATCGGCGCGACGCCGTATGTGCTGCCGCGCGTACCCGCGCCTGTTTACGGCACAAAGCTGACCTGTGCGCTCATACGCGGCAAGCTGGCGGAGCATAATATCGGCAACATCCAGTTTCATATCGTGAAGCCGAAGGATGTGATTCAGGCCGGCGCGTTTTCCGTGCAGTTTATCAAGGTGAGCCATTCGATCGCGGGCGCGGTGGCGATGGCGCTGACGTGTCCGGCGGGCACGGTGATTGTGACGGGCGACTTTAAGATCGATTACACGCCGATCGACGGCGAAGTGACCGATCTCAATACGCTGGCCGCGTGGGGAAGCCGCGGCGTGCTGGCGATGCTGGCGGAATCCACGAACGTGGAGCGCCCCGGCTACACGATGAGCGAAAAGAAGATTGGTGAGACGTTCCACAACCTGTTTAAGGACGCGAAGGGGCGGATTATCATCGCGATGTTCGCCTCCAATCTGCACAGAATTCAGCAGGTGGTGGATAACTGCATCGAATTTGGGCGGAAAATCTGCTTTGTCGGTCGGAGCATGGTCAACGTGACCAAGCTGGCGATGGAGATCGGCGAACTGAAAATTCCACAGGACGTGTTCATCGACGTTGGCGATCTGGACTGCTATGCGGACAGCGAAATTGTGGTGCTGACGACGGGCAGCCAGGGCGAGCCGATGAGCGGCCTGACCCGCATGGCCAACAGCGAACACCGCAAATTGCAGATTCGCCAGGGTGACACGGTGATCATTTCCGCGACGCCGATTCCGGGCAACGAAATCATGGTTTCCCGGATCATCGATCAGCTGTATCGCTGCGGCGCGAACGTGATTTACAACCGCATTGCCGACGTGCATGTCTCCGGCCACGCATGCCAGGAGGAACTCAAACTCATGCACACGCTGGTGAAACCGAAATATTTCATCCCGGTGCACGGCGAATACCGCATGCTGCACAGGCATGCGCAACTCGCACAGGAGCTTGGCATGCCGGAAGACAACGTCATCATTCTGGAAATGGGGCAGGCGCTCGAACTTTCCGAAGACGAAGCGAATATCACCGGTCCGATTCCGAACGGTTCGGTGATGGTGGATGGTCTCGGCGTGGGCGACGTGGGCAACGTGGTGCTGCGCGACAGAAAGCACCTCTCGCAGGACGGCCTGATTATCGTGGTCGTCGGCGTGAGCAAGGAGACGGGGCAGGTCACCAGCGGGCCGGAACTCATCTCCCGCGGCTTTGTCTATGTGCGCGAAAACGAGGAGCTGATCTCCGGCGCGAGAAACGTTGCGATGAACGTTTTGCAGCGGTATGACCGCATCGAGCAGAGCGACTGGACGAGCGTCAAGAACGGGATTAAGGACGAGATGCACAACTATCTGTTCGACCTCATCAAGCGCAATCCGATGATTCTGCCGATTATCATGGAGACGTAATTTCGCATGGGTGCGCGCCCTTGCAAGAGGATGAAAGCAGGGCGGCAGTCTGTCCATGCTTTGCGAAGCGATCAAAGCAATCAATGAAAGACGGGGAATCTAAGAACGTCAGCCTTCTGGCAGCGTTTGGGGCAGAGCCCCGACGCATTCTCTCCGTCGAAAAAAGGAAGTTGGAACATGAACATTTACGATACGGCCCACAAACTGGCCGAAGAAATCAGGAAAAGCGACGAATGCGTGCATCTGGCCGAGCTGCGCGAACGCGCCTACGCCGATGAGACCAACCGCCTGCTGCTGGACGAATATAAGCGTTTGCAGGTGCAGCTGCAAATGAGCATGGTCGGCGCGGCGGGCGAAATGCCCAGCGAGGATATGCAGCGGTTTCAGCAGCTGGCCTCGTTGCTGTATATGAACAGCGACGTGCAGGCTTACTTGATGGCGGAAATGCAGATGCAGAAGACGCTGGCGGATATCTTTAAGATTTTGACCGAGGCCGCGGGCATCCGCTTTGACGTGCCCGAAAAGCCCTGAACCGGGAGGAAAGCGACATTGGCGAAGAAGAAAAAGAAACGCCCCGTCCACGACGCGGAGGAACGCGAGCTGCTGGAAAGCAGGCGGTACGGCTTTTTCTGGTATGACTGGATCTGGCGGATTCTGCGGCCGATTCTGGTGTTTACCTGCTCGTTTGTCATCATCTGCGGGCTGGTCTATACCGGATGGCAGAAGGTGGACGACATGTTCTTTTCGCCGATGGACAGCGCGGACGGGCAGACCGTCGCTTTCAGCGTGAAATCCGGCAGTTCACTTTCCGCCGTCAGCCGCAATCTGGAAGAGGCCGGACTCATCCATAACCATACCGTGTTCAAATACATGGCGGATTTTATGGGCATGGGCCAGAAAATCCAGAGCGGCGACTACGAGCTTTCCCGCGCAATGTCCGCGACGGAGATTCTCGACCAGCTGATTTCCGGCGACGGCAAGCCGCTGACGACCACCATCACCATCATTCCCGGCTGGACGGTGGAGGATGTGGCCCGCTATCTGGTGGAATTGAAAATCCTCGGCAATACGGATGAATTCCTCAGCCTGTGCAAATCGGGCGAGAGTTACAGCGGGTATTACTTCATCGAAGAGATGATGAAAACCGACACGGTCAGCCAGCGCAGATACGCGCTGGAAGGCTATCTGTCGCCGAATACCTATGAGATTTATACCAGTTCGAGCGCGGACACCATCATCAAGCGTCTGCTGACGCAGATGGAAGCGGCGTATCTGACCGGATACGACGAACGCGCACAGGAACTGGGCATGACGATGGACGAGGTCATCACGCTGGCTTCGATGATCGAGAAGGAAGCCAAGAAGAGCGATTTCGCCAAGGTCAGCGCGGTTTTCCATAACCGGCTCAAGGCGGATATGACGCTGGGTTCGGACGTGACCATCAAATACGCGACCGGATCGGAAAAGATGGTGCTCGGCGACAGCGAGCTTTCCGTCAACTCGGCATATAACACGTACACCCGCAAAGGACTGCCGGTCGGCCCGATCTGCAACCCGTCGATGGACGCGATTGTCGCGGCGCTGTATCCGGACGAGCAGTATGTGGCGCAGAAGTATCTGTATTTCTGCTCGACCGACCCGGCTTCCGGCGAACTGCATTTCTCCAAGACGCTGGAAGAGCATAATGCCGCTGTGGCGATGTATCGCCCGCTGTGGGAGGAATACGACAGGAGCCGCGGACTCAATTAACGGAGGACAAGATGAAAACAATGCCTTCTCTGCTCGCGCCTGCGGGCAACATGAGGGCGCTTCAAACGGCGCTGCGCTTCGGTGCAGACGCCGTTTATTGTGGCGCGAAACAATACGGCCTGCGCGCACAGGCAGGGAATTTTGACGAAAAGCAACTTGAGCAGGCTGTCACGCTGGCGCATGCGGCGGGCGCTCAGGTCAATCTGACGCTCAACATTTTTGCCTTTGACGGCGACCTTGACGGCATGGTGCGCACGGCGAAGGCGGCGCGCGACATGGGTGTGGATGCGGCGATCATCTCCGACCTTGGCGCGATCGCGCGGATTGCGCGGGAGGCGCCGGGACTGGATATTCACGTAAGCACACAGGCGAGCACGACGAACAGCGAATCCGCGCGGGTATACAAGGCGCTGGGGGCGAAGCGCGTCGTGCTGGCGCGGGAGATGACGTTCGACCAGATCGAGGCGATGAGCGCGGCGGTCGGCGATGAAATCGAGCTGGAATCGTTCATTCACGGCGCGGCGTGCATGTCGTATTCGGGGCGGTGCATGCTGTCCAGCTTCCTGACGGGGCGGAGTGCGAACCGCGGCGCGTGCAGCCAGCCGTGCCGATGGACATACACCCTGCATGAGCGGACGAGGCCGGACGAAGCGATGCCCATTGAAGAGGACGAGCGGGGCACGGCGATTCTCTCCAGCCGGGATATCTGCATGATGGATCATCTGCCGCGGCTGATGGAGAGCGGCATCTGTTGCTTCAAGGTTGAAGGGCGGATGAAGACGGAAATCTACATTGCGACGGTCGTCGGGGCGTATCGCCGGGCGATGGACGCGTATGCAAACGATCCGGAAGGCTACAAGGCGAACGCGGCGCTGCAAAAGCGGCTGCGCGGCGAGCTGGACAAGATCAGCCATCGGGTATACGACACGGGCTTTTATTTCGGCCAGCCGAAGGTCTGCGGCGAGGCGGTCGGCGTGACACAGGAAGCGGAATACATGGGCTATGTGCTGGATGTTTCCGGCGGGGAAGCGCTGGTGGAGATGAAGAACCGTTTCTTTGTCGGCGACGAGCTGGAAACGGTTACGCCGAAGGGGAGCGAAAAGCTGGTCATCGAGGACATTGTGCTTGAGCGAACGGGCAAGCACGTCGGTGTGGTGAATGTGCCGATGGAGCGGGTGCGGATTCCCTGCGGCGGCAAGCTTGCGGCAGGCGACATGCTGCGCGGGCCGGTGCGCAACAGGGCGTGAGGGAGGACGAGGGGGACGTTGGGGCTCTGCCCCAAGCCCCGGCAGGGAACTGAGTTCCCTGCACCTTCCGTTTTACGCATTGCGATGCAATGCGTGGAATGACGCAGATGACTTCGGTTTTCCCTGTTTATCGCGAAGCGATAAACAAGAGGGAGTCTGGGGTCTTAGACCCCAGGCAGGTTTGGGCGGCAGCCCAACGTTGCCCCAACCGTAACCCAGCTCCGATACGGCGCGGCGACGGGAGAACGCCAGAAAAGCGGGAAAAAAGCGTGTGCGCAAAGCACGTCGCAGAACATCAGAAACGCCCACGAATCGTCGGGCGTTTTTGCTTTTTCCGGCAGGGACAGAAACCCGTGCGGATGGGTGATGAAACAGGCCGCGCTCACCCGGCAGAGCGGCAGAAACAGCGCATTCTGCGCCTGCACGCCATCCAGAATGACGGCCAGCCACGACGATGGATCTTCCGGAACGCAGAGCTGCTCAATCTGTGTTGGAAGTTCGCGAAGCGCCGCATCGCAGTCGCCCATGCGCTCGCGGATGTATTGCGCGGCGGCCAGCGCACAGGCGGTTTCGTGCGCGTCAAACGGGCGGCGCTGCAAATCAGGCAGAAGCGCCAGCATGCGCCGCGCGGCTTCGTCCGGTTCCAGAAAATCGAGCATGCAGCCGCCGCAAGCGACGAGCATCGAGCGCCCCGGCAGGGCATGATCGACGGGCAGGTCAAACGCTTCCCGCGCAAGCTGCAAAACGCGCGCGCGTTCGTCGGCGCTGAGCGGAATGCGCTCGGTTTCCGGCAGGTTCAGCGCGCGGAAAAGCGGAGGCGCGGCCAGCCAAAGCAGCGAAGCAAAGAGCAGCGGCGCAAACGCATGCAGGCTGAGAAACGCGATGGGGATCAGCGCCGCGCCGCAGAGGGCGCAGGCAGACGGCGTTTGCGCGCCGCGCGGGAAACGAATGCGCAGAAGCGGCGAACGAGCCAGTTTGTGCGCAAAAAAGGAGTTGAACGCACAGACGGCGGTCATCGGCAGAAAAGCGGCGCGCACGAGCGCGGCGGGAAGCAGCCGGGGATGCAGCAGGGCGTAAGGCTCAAGCAGCGCCAGCACGGCAAGAAACTCCAACCCTGTGACAGCGGCGAGAAACAGCAGAAAGAGCCGAAGCATGGGGGCAAGCAGCATGAGCCTTTGCAGCCCGGTCAGCTTGGGTAAGCGGCAGAGCGCGTCGAAAAAGCGCGCGGTCTGCCGAAAGGACCGTTGCAGGGAGGGCGTGTCTTCGGCGACGAAAGCGGCTTCAGGCCAGAGCGGACAGGCGTCAAGAGACGAGGCTTTTTCAAGCAGGGAAAAAGCCTTGGCGGAAGCGAGCAGGACGCGATCCGAAATCAGCGCGCGGTTCTGGCGGGCAAGGCGGTGGCGGAGCGCGGCCAGCCCTTCCGAAAAGGAAAAATCCGGCAGGCGGGCCAGCAGCGGCGCGCGGTCATGAAGCGGAGGCAGCACGCGTGCGGCGAGCAGACCGGATTCATCCAAAGCGGCCGACATGCGAGGAAGAACGTCCGGCGCACAGGAGACGTCCGCGGGACAGAAGAGCACGGAGGAAAACTGCCCCGCCAGAGACGCGGGCGAAAAACTGGCGGCGGCGAAGGAAGCCAGTGTCTGGCCGCGATCAAGCAGGGCGGAAACCGTCTGCACGGGCGAAATCGGCTGGCTTTCGCCCAGATACAGCCGCGACGCATCGTCCCAGACGCGTCTGCGAACGAGCAGCAGAAAGCGCCCGGCGCGCGCGTCGGCGGCCATTACGGCGCTTTGCAGCGCGCGCAGAAGCGGTTCATCCTCCGGCATGACGGCGGCAAAGGCATCCGGCAGGTCGCACAGCGCCAGCAGCGCATCGGCCGAAGCGCGCATGGCCAGCATGCGGCGGGACAGCAGGTGGACATCCGCCAACGTGCGCGGCGAAGCGGTGAGAACACAGAGCATGGACATGGCGCGCCTCCTTTGCCCGTATCCTGCCCGAAAAAGGGGCGGCGGTATGCGCATAAAGCGGATATGCAGCGCATAAAAATCAGAAAGGCGGGAGGAAAATGCCCGAAACCAACAAAAAAACGCTTCAATACCACGGATTGAGGATTGAAAAGCCCGAGGCCCCGTGCTATAATATAAGATAGCGTTTTGGGATTTCCGGGGCGCAACCATTACCGTAGAGGAGCATAAAGATCATGAGCACCACTGTTGAAAAGATTTCCAGCAATAAGGTGAAACTTTCCTTTGACATCGACGCGGCCAAGTTTGACGAGGCGATGGGCAAGGCATACATCAAGGTGCGCGGCCAGGTCGCGATCCCCGGCTTCCGCAAGGGACACGCCCCGCGCAAGATGATTGAGAACATGTACGGCGAAGGCGTTTTCTATGACGAGGCCTTCGAGCTGATCTTTGACGAAGTTTACGGCCCGGCCATCGACGAGAACAAACTTGAGGTCGTCGACCGTCCGCAGGTCGATATCCAGCAGATCGGCACCGGCAAGAACCTGCAGTTCACCTGCGAAGTGTTCGTCAAGCCGGACGTGACCCTGGGCGAGTACAAGGGCGTCGAGGTCAAGAAGGAACACACCCTCGTGACCGAGGACGATGTGAACGCCGAAATCGAGAAGGAGCGCAATAAGCAGGCTGCGGAAGTCTCTGTGGACGATCGCGCGGTTGCCGAGGGCGACACCGTGAACCTCGATTACTCCGGCAGCGTGGACGGCGTGAAGTTTGCGGGCGGTACCGCCGAGGGCCAGACCCTCAAGATCGGCAGCCACACCTTCATTCCGGGCTTTGAAGAGCAGATGGTCGGCATGAACATCGGCGAAGAGAAGGACCTCAACGTGACCTTCCCGACCGAGTATCATGCGCCCGATCTGGCAGGCAAGGAAGCCGTTTTCCACGTGAAGGTCAACAGCATCACCGAGACCCAGCTGCCGGCGCTTGACGACGATTTCGCCAAGGATATCAGCGAGTTTGACACGCTGGACGCATATAAGGCTGACGTTCGCGCCAAACTGGAAGCTCAGGCGGCCGAGCGCGACAACAACGCCTTCACCAACGCGGTGATCGAGAAGGTCATGGCGAACGCCACCGTCGAGATTCCGGACGCGATGGTCGAGCGCCAGATCGATTCTATGGTTCGCAACTTTGAGGCACGTCTGGCTCAGCAGGGCCTCAAGCTCGCCGACTTCATGAAGTACACCGGCCAGGATGAGAAGAGCTTCCGCAATCAGTACCGCGATCAGGCCGAGAAGAGCGTGCGCGCGAACCTCGTGCTGGAGGCGGTCGAAAACGTCGAGAAGTTTGAGGCGGCCGAGGAAGAGATCGACGCCGAGATCGAGAAGTTTGCCAAGCAGATCGGCCAGAATGTCGAGGATCTCAAGAAGAACCTGACGGAAGGTGACCGCGAGTATTTCAAGGCTGACGTCATCCGCGATAAGGCCGTGAAGTTCCTCTGCGACAACGCCAAGGCCGAGTAAGCAACTCAAAAGCTGTACGCATATTTATATCTGAAGCAGATTCCTGATACAGACAGCCGGATTGCGCAGCAATTCAGCCTGGCGGGAGATCCAGGAACCTCAGGTTCTTGGCGGAGGTTGGGGCAGCGCCCCAGCCGTCTGCTCGACTCCAAATAAACGCCTGTTAAGGAGGCGTCCATGATGACCAATAATAACTATTACTTTGAACCCAGCGTCATTGAAAAGACGCCTTACGGCGAACGTTCTTATGACGTTTACTCCCGCCTGCTGAAAGACCGCGTGGTCTTTCTGCGCGGCGAGGTGAACGAGGCGCTGGCCAACAGCATCGTCGCCCAGCTGCTCTTTCTGGAAATGGAAGACCCGGACGCCGATATCTCCATGTACATCAACAGCCCCGGCGGCAGCGTGACGGACGGCATGGCGATTTTTGATACCATGCGCTACGTCAAGCCGAAGATCCGCACCGTGTGCCTCGGCATGGCCGCCTCGATGGGCGCGTTCCTGCTGATGGCGGGCGAACCGGGCATGCGCCTTGCTCTGCCCAACAGCGAAGTGATGATTCATCAGCCCAGCGGCGGCGCAAGCGGACAGGCTACCGACGTGCAGCTGCACGCTCAGTGGCTGCTGCGCACCAAGGGCAAGATGAACAAGCTGATGAGCGAAATGACCCATCAGCCGCTGGAGCGCATCGAGCGCGACGTGGAACGCGATTACTTCATGACGGCCGAAGAGGCGCTTGCCTACGGCATCATCGACGAAATCTACCAGCCGCGCAAAAAGTAAGCGAAAGCGTTCTCCCTTCCCGCCAAGGGAGGGGAGAATTTGCTTTTATGCCAAGTGAAATCAATGTTTTCTGAGGTGCGAAATGCCGAGAGATAAGGACGAAACCCGGCAGCCGCGCGTGGCGCGCTGCTCCTTCTGCGACAAAACGCAGGATCAGGTTCGCCGCATCATTGCGGGCAACGGCGTGTATATCTGCGATGAGTGCATCGCGCTGTGCCAGGAGATCATCGCCGATGATCTGGGGACTGCGCCGAGCCAGGAACCGCAGAATCTGCCCAAGCCTGCCGAAATCAAGGCGGTGCTCGACGAATACGTGGTCGGCCAGGATAAGGCCAAGCGCGCGCTCGCCGTTGCCGTCTACAACCACTATAAGAGGATCAACGCGCCCAAAAAGCGCGGCGACGTGGAGCTGCAAAAGAGCAACATCGTCATGGTCGGCCCGACCGGCTGCGGCAAGACGTTCCTGGCGCAGTCGCTGGCCAAAATCCTCAATGTTCCCTTTGCTATCGCGGATGCGACCAGCCTCACCGAGGCAGGTTACGTCGGCGAGGACGTGGAAAACATTCTGCTGCGCCTGATTCAGAATGCCGACTACGACATTCAGGCGGCCCAGCGCGGCATCATCTATATCGACGAAATCGACAAGATTGCCCGTAAGAGCGAGAATCCGTCGATCACGCGCGATGTTTCCGGCGAAGGCGTGCAGCAGGCGCTGCTCAAAATTATCGAGGGTACGGTTGCCAGCGTGCCGCCGCAGGGCGGACGCAAGCACCCGCATCAGGAGTTCATCCAGATCGATACGACGAATATTCTTTTCATCTGCGGCGGCGCGTTTGACGGGATCGATAAGATCATCGAAAAGCGCGAAGGGGCTGGCTCCATCGGCTTCGGCGCGGAAGTTAAGAGCAAGGAAAACCGCAACGTGGGCGAGGTGCTCAAGGACATTCGTCCGGAAGACCTGCTCAAGTTTGGCCTGATTCCGGAGTTTGTCGGCCGTCTGCCGATTATCGTGACGCTGGATAACCTCGACGAAGACGCGCTGGTGCGCATTCTGACCGAGCCGCGCAACGCCCTGTGCCGTCAGTACAGCAAGCTGATGGAGATGGACGGCGTGGATCTGGAGTTTGAGCCGGACGCGCTCAAGGCGATTGCGGCTAAGGCGATTGCCCGCAAGAGCGGCGCACGCGGTTTGCGCGCGATCATCGAGGATGCGCTGATGGGCACGATGTTCGATCTGCCGTCCCGCAGCGATGTGGCGAAGGTCGTCGTCACGCCGGAGGTTATTGCCGAGGGCAAGGAGCCGACGCTCGTGCCGGGCGAACCCAAGCGCAAGCTGCCCGCGGGCAAGACCCGCCGGGAAGGCGACACCGCAGCGGCGAACAGAAGGCCGTCGGTTTCCTAAAACATCATGATTTCCCCATATCTGTGCTCCAATGAGGACAGACATGGGGATTTTTTTGATATGGGCATCTTGACAAATACCCCCATGGGGTGTATGATGGGGACGCAAATCGGTTAGTACGAGCTAATTTCAAAAGGAGTGTTCATAGATGGAAAGAATTACGGTTGAAGTCAGCGGCATGATGTGCGGCATGTGTGAAGCCCATATCAACGACGCGGTGCGCAAGGCGTTCCCCGACGTGGAGAAGGTCAATTCCTCCCGTGCGAAAAATCAGACGGAAATTATCAGCAAGAATCCGCTGGATGAAGAAAAGCTGAAAAAGGTAATCGCCGATACAGGCTATGAAGTCGGCGCAATTCGCACTGAGCCGTATGAAAAGAAGGGCCTGTTTGGGTTCCTGCATAAGTAAAGGCCGAAGCCCTCGTCCGCGAGGGCTTTTTTTCTGCCCAAACACATAAGCTCTTCCGAAAAGGGGGAGAGGCCATGCGGAAACGGATTGCATCCGCGCGGGGCGACCTGACGGGCGACGGCGCGGCGGAAACCCTGATTTTATCCGGCGAGCAAAGCGCAGGATCGGCGTATTGGCAAAACATCGAGTTGACCGTCACGGACGGCAGAACGGGGCGGACCGTGCGCGTGCCGCTGGCGCACGACGAGGGCTATGATCCGCAGCTGGTGCTGGGCAGCATGACAGCGCGGGACAGGGCCGATGTGTTGATTGCGCTGGAAACGGGTTCGAGCGGAGCGATTGGATTGTACAGCGTGATTGCTTACCAAAACGGCGCGTATCAAATGGTATTTGACAGCGAACAATATGCAAGGCAGATGCACTATCGGGTGCGGTATCTCGATCAATACGCCGTCCGGGCGGAGAGCGAAAACACGGGCATGGCGTATTTTATCGATCTGGCGGGGAAGGACAGCGACTATCTCGCGCAGCTTTACGATGAGAACGGGAGGCTCAAACGCGAGCAGGAAGGGTTTGTCGATCCCGTGAGCCTGCTCTATCCGGCAGACGTGAACCGGGACGGCCTGCTGGAGCTGGTCGCCTGGCAGAGAATCAGCGGACTGTATCACGCGGACGCGCTGGGCGATTTCATCGGCACGCTGGCATGGAACGGGAGAGCCTTCGCGCTGACGACGCAGACGGTTGGGATTTTGGGCTATTCCATACCCGCTGAAAAAAGTTTTTAAAAAGCGGGAACTTTTTCGCCGCCTCATCCGTCTAAATGATATCGGACGACGAAGTTCGGATGAAAATGAAGTTTCAGGAGGAAAATGATATGAAAAAGTGGATGATTCTCGCAGCGGCGATTTTGGTTGTGCTGGGCATCGGTTTTGCGGTGAAGGGCGCGAGCGACAGGAAACCGACCGTGCAGCCGAGCGAAACGGCCCTGCCGGAAGCGACGGCTGAACCGGAGCAGGCGGCGCTGACGGACGAAACGCAGACGGAGGACGGCATGACGCAGGTTTACATGCTGCATGGGCAGATTACGGAAATCACCGACGAATATCTGATGCTCGAAGGCACGGAGCAGGGGACGGTGCAGGTCAATCTGCTGGACGACACGCTCTACGACGGTGCGATTCAGCAAAGTGAACTGGCGGTCGGACAGTATGCCGAAGTACTCTACGACGGCAAGCTGACGCGCTCCATCCCCGCGCAGGCCGCCGCGCTGGCGGTCAACATCTATCCGCTGGCGGGCACGGTGGATGAGGTGCAGGAGGACGGCCGCGTGCTTGTGACGCCGACGGATGGCGGCGCACAGGTGCTGCTCTCCCTGCCGGACAACGTGACGGTTGAGGCCGGCGAGACGGCGACATTCTATACCACGGGCGTGGCGACGATGTCCCTTCCGGCGCAGATGAACGCGATCGGGGTTGTGAAGTAAGAAAAACTGAAAAGCAAACGGCGCGCTGCTTACTAAAAAGCGGCTCGCCGTTTGCTATTGACGGAAAAAAGGCTTACCCGATCACGTCCTCCACGACCAGCGGGCTGACGGCGTTATAGCTCTGTCCGTTTTGCAGCAGATAGACCGTATAGGCGCGACCGCGCGTCACTTGCAGATAGACCGACGCGGCGGTATCGGGAAGCGGGTTCGCGCCGATGAACACGGAATCGAGCGTTTCGATATCCGAAAACGCGGGCGCGGGGAGCTGGTTGGTTTCAGCGAAGAGAAACTCATATGCGCCGGGCGCGATGCGCTTAAACGAGGCGATTTCCTTAAACCGCACGTCGGAATAGACTGCGCGGCCGTCGGGCAGAAGCACGTCGAGCGCGCCGCTGTTTCGGGCCAGGTTGCCGACGCGGAAATGCGCCGCCTGCAACGAAGTGAAGCAGCAATTATCCGTGATACGCAGCAAATCCAGACCGCCGGGGCGGTTGATGACGGCGATGGTGAATCGGCCGCCCGCTTCAAATGGAATGGTCTTCTGGATGTAGACGTAGCCGTCCGTGCCCGTAACGGTCACGGTTTGATAGCCTGCGGCAAGGCGGACATAGGCCGAGAGCGACGCGAAGTTGAGCAGTCTGGCCGCACGGCGGTTGCCCACGTAGACGCGGAAAGCCGGATAGCCGTAGGCCGCGTTTAAGAAGCGGACGGCGGCATATGTAACCGTGGGCAGGGGCTGAATCGGTTGAACGGGTTGAATGAAGCCGCCGGGGTAAACCGGGCCGCCTTCGCCCGGATTGGGAAGGGGAATCACGGGAATCTGCGCGTTGTCGTCCGAACCGGGGTAAACCGGGCCGCCTTCGCCTGGATTGGGAAGGGGAATCACGGGAATCTGCGCGTTGTCGTCGTCGCCGGAATAAACCGGGCCGCCTTCGCCCGGATTGGGAAGGGGAATCGCTGGGATCTGGCTGTCGTCGTCGCCGGAATAAACGGGGCCGCCCTCGCCGGGATTGGGCAATGGCGTGACGGGGGTATCCAAAACGTTTTGATTTCGTTCCATATGGATCAGGCGGAGCATCAAAAAACTCCGCCGCCCTCCTTTCATCGGGATACCATAGCATATTCCGAACAGGCGGGCGGCGTGAAAGGGTCAGGTCAGCTCGCGATATGTGCGGTGGATGATGACGGCGGCGATGATGAACGTCAGCGCGTCGGCGATGGGGAAGGAATAAAGCAGGCCGTCCAGCCCGAAAAAACGGGGAAGCAGAAGGGCGAGCCCCACGCCGAAGACAATTTCGCGAAGCAGCGAAATCAGGGTTGAGGCCAGCGCCTTGCCGAGTGGTCAACGATGTTATACAGCGCCGCGACCAGAAGCGGGATGACGCAGGGCACGGCGTATTTGCGCATGAGCGCGCCCGTCTTTTTATTTTCCAGAAAAGCATTTGTTTTTTGTTCCAAGGGAAAGACCTCCTTTTTTTCTGAACAAAATAAAAAACGAGCAGCTTTACAACCGGTCTTACGCCTGTAAAGCTACTCGCTGTGGAAGAAATTATAGCACTGTAAAATTGAAAAAGTCAAGAAAAGAATGCTTTGTTATTTAATCCTTTAATCCGCCAGCGTGCCCATCGGATCCCACGGCTCAAGGACAATCGGTTCCTGAGCGGCCAGCTTGACGAGATCGCCGAGGTATTCCTTTTCAACGGCGGCCTGGAAGACATATTGGTCGAACCAGCTGTCCGAGCAGACATAGTAGCCCTTTTCGCCGTTCTTGTCGCCCCAGCTGTTTTCAATCTTCCAACGGGTCGGCTTGCCGGCTTCGTCCAGATTCACGCCGGTGAGCACCATCGCGTGGTTCATCGCGGCGAGACCGTAATCCAGCGCGTCGGTCTTATCCATCGCCAGCGGCAGACCTGTCAGCGCGGCGAAATCAAAGCTGTTGTCGTCCCAGATGCCCATCGTGCGCTCACCGTAGTGGCCGACGTCGCTGCCGAACCAGACGACCTTACCCGCCTTGAGCTGGGCGATGATGGCGGCCTTGAACTCATCCATCGTCAGGTTGAGGTGGACGACGGGGCGGCCCTCGGCGACGTTGCCCAGCAGACGGATGGTGTAGGTCTTGTGATAGGGCTTATCGGCCGTCGGGGCGTTGATGATGCTGACGATCTGATCCAGAAGATCGCCGACATAGCGCTCGGCGAAGGTCAGCGGGGTGAGGTCCTTTTCGATGTGATAGACCTTATCCTTATCGACAAACTCAAAATCAAACGCCTTGGGCGGCTCGCCGTAGCAGCTGCACAGGAAGCCGTAAATCGCATCCAGCGCCTTGTTCTTTTCGGTCTGAATTGCGGCTTCATCGGCCTTTTCGGCAGTCATTTTGCGCAGTTTGGCGGCGGCGACTTTCAGCGCGCGATTAAGCTGCGCGTTCATGTTGCGGGTGTTGCTGCTCTGATAGGTCTCGTCGTAGACATCCTTGGGCACGACGCCGTATTTGCGGACGATGTTGGCGAACATATCCCACTGGCCGCCGTCGTGCACGCCGGTGGAAAGAATGTGCATCACGGTGCGGTCGTTCGTCGGCAGATCGGCGGTTTCCAGAATGCTCTCCAAGAAGTAATTGCAGCGCTCGAATTTATCCCAGAAAGCGAGATAGCTCTGGGAAAGTTCGAAATTCTCCAGATTGCGGGTCTGCGCGATGCGCTCGCGCAGCACGTTGGTCGCGGCGAAGAGCCAGCAGCGGCCGCTGGCTTTCTGGTTGGTGACTTCCAGCGTCGGCACCTCGACGGAGAATTTCTGGCGCATGGCGCCCGCGCCCTTGGAGCAGAAGGCGACGCTGTTCAGCTCGCTCTTGGAGAGGGCGAGTGTGGCGATGCGGCGCTCGGCGCTGGCCTCATAGTCCGCGCCGAAGCTTTGAAGCAGGGAAGAAGTAACAGGCTTCATCGGTGAATCATCCTTTCCTATCGTGTCACTGGGAATTGCTGCTTCCAGTGTACGCCTAAATGGGGAAAATGTCAATTATGGTGGACATGAAAAACAGAATGTGATACAATGAAAAAACAACTCGGAGATATTTGTAAGATTTCAATAAAACCGTTTGCCGGGAATGCGGTCGGATATGCCATATATCCCAGCGAGGGCGAAGACGAAGAGCAGATTCGCGTTCTTGCGGATAAACGGATGTACGGCGATAAGGAAAGCTATAAAACAGAAAACGGGTGAATCCAGGCCGGGACTGACGCGCGCAGTTCCGGCTTTTTTTGAATGGGCCAGCCCAATGAGGAGGGAAATGGAAAAAATGCGTTTTCCCGGCCGGAATGGTTGTCTTTTCTTGCAGAATGGGTGAAATTGTGGTAAGATTTTAGATGGGCATATATTCCAACTATCGGCTTGTGCTGAAAAGCCTGAATGATTTGCTCTACAAGGTGTATTCCGCGTTTACCGGAAGCGTCGGCAATCTGGGCGCGACGGAAGACGGCGAATACGTCTATAAAATCTATAAACAGCTCGATTTTTTCATGTTCCTGTTTTACGGCTACATCACGGCGGGATTGGCGACGCTGTTTAACCCGTTTATGCGGTTGATGTTCGGCGAAAGCTATCTGTTTCCGATGCGGATCGTGCTGGTGTTGATCGTGCAGTTTTACGTCAGCGGCATGCGGCAGATCAACCTGCAATTCCGCGAGGCTATGGGGCTGTTTTGGCATGACCGATACAAAGCGGTGGCGGAAGCGATCATCAACCTGGTAACGTCGCTGATTCTCGTGCAGCGTCATGGCGTGACGGGCGTGTTTCTGGGCACGATCATCAGCACGATGACGACCTGTTTCTGGGTGGAACCGTATGTGCTGATGAAATATGGCATCAAAACGGATTGGCAAAGCAAGCTGAAAACCTATTTTGCGGATTATGGCCGCCGGACGGCAACGGTGCTTGTCGGTGGTTTGCTGGGATATGGGCTTTTTGCAAGACATATCGATACAGTTATGATGTTTATTTTAAAGGGCGTTGGGTTTACAATGGCTTATGGCGCGCTGGTTCTGGCTGTATTTGGAAGAACGGCTGAGTTCCGGGCGCTGTTTGAACAGGGAAAGCGAATTATCGGCCGCAAAATGAGCAAAGGCAAATGATAAAAGCGTTGCGTCGGTCGGGGCGGCGCTTTTCCATAAAGGGGAGTGACAGATATGACGGATATCCAAGAAATGAGCGTGCGGCAGCTCCATAAGGCGCCCGGCGAGGACACACTTTGGGCCTGCGTGGAAGCGTTTCAGAACGAAAGATTCCGAACCGTGTCCGGTCTTCCGTACAGCTATCATTTGAAAATCGGGCGCAGAGGCGTATATACCAAAGAGCTTTTTGTGGATAGGCGCGAAAAGAGCAAAAGCATCACGTGGAAAACGGTCATGCAGGCATTTGAGGCGGTGCGGCAGGAGAAAAAGGAACGGCCGTTGATCGCCAGACCCAAGGCGCTGGGAGATGTACGCGGCATTTCATACATTTATCCGATTTTTTACAGAATCGGTTTGATTGATGTGCCGGAAAAATTTGGGCAGAACATGGAAGAGGAAGAGCCGGACAAGTGAGAAACAGCCTTTGAATTGCGCTGAAAAGACGAGATTCGAGGCTTTTTTAATGAGCGGAAGAATGTGGAAGACAACGCGGTTATGCCGCCCAAAGCATAAGCGGGGAACAACACGAAGAAAAAGCGACGAAAGAGGAGGATGAGAGGATAAAACGCATGCGGAAACGAGATGATTTGTTGGCGCGAAGCCGATACAAAAAACGGAGAAAGGCAAACATAATGCTTGAGCGCAAATCATGTCGAAAAAAACAGGGTGTTTGATAAGGGTTACAACTTGACAAGTACAAAGGAAGAATACTATAATATAGAAGGTAAAATCAAATGTTATCAATAATGAAACGGGCGTGTGAGACAGAACGATTTTGACGCGCAGGGCAACAAGAAAGACAATCGGATTGAAACGGAATAAACGGCGCTCTGATAGCGGCAGGCAGAAAGCGGAGGCTGAACACGATGAAAACAGGTTTGGCGAAAAAGTTGGAAGTGCCTTATCCAAAAATGAAAGCCTGATGGCATGCGTTGAGTGTGTCACAGGCTTTTGCTGTTTGTAATGAGGAAGCGGGTCAGAGAGACGACTGACGTATATATAATGGAAAAAGGGGAAAGCGAGAGGGACGGCGGGTTTCTGTGGCTGGGGGAGTATATAGCAATTTTTAAATTGGAGGATCATAGATGAGTAACGTCATGCTGGAAAATAAAACAATTCTGGTCACAGGTGCAGCTGGTTTTATTGGCGCTAACCTTGTGAAACGGATTTATCAGGAAGCTCCTTCGGCTACCGTTATTGGCATCGACAATATGAATGCCTATTATGATGTGGCATTGAAAGAGTTCCGCTTGAATGAGCTGGCCAAGTATCCCACATTTACTTTTGTCAAAGGCAACATCGCTGATAAGGAACTGATCACTGAGCTGTTCGAGAAGTACAAGCCGTCTGTGGTTGTCAACCTTGCGGCACAGGCTGGTGTGCGCTACTCCATCACCAACCCGGAGGCCTATGTGGAATCGAACTTGGTCGGCTTCTTTAATATTCTTGAAGCATGCCGCCATTGTGAGAGTTTGGAGCACTTGGTGTATGCTTCTTCTTCCAGCGTTTACGGTTCCAACAAGAAGGTTCCGTACAGCACCGACGACAAGGTGGATAATCCGGTTTCCCTCTATGCGGCAACCAAGAAATCCAATGAGTTGATGGCACACGCGTACTCCAAGCTCTATAACATTCCATCCACTGGCCTGAGATTCTTTACGGTCTATGGTCCGGCGGGTCGTCCTGACATGGCTTACTTCGGATTCACCAACAAGCTGGTGAAGGGTGAAACCATCAAGATCTTCAACTATGGCAACTGCAAGCGTGACTTTACTTATGTGGATGACATTGTCGAGGGCGTTGTCCGCGTGATGAAGAAAGCACCGGACAAGAAGAATGGCGAAGATGGTCTGCCGATTCCGCCGTATGCAGTTTACAACATCGGCAATCAGAATCCGGAGAACCTGCTGGACTTCGTGCAGATTCTGAGTGAGGAGCTGGTTAGAGCAAAGGTTCTGCCGGAAGATTACGACTTCGAGGCACACAAGGAACTGGTTCCGATGCAGCCGGGTGATGTGCCTGTGACCTATGCAGATACCAGTGCATTGGAGCGTGACTTCGGATACAAGCCGAGCACAAGTTTGAGAACTGGTTTGCGGAAGTTCGCTGAGTGGTACACAGAATTTTATAAATAATAAATAAAACAAGAAGAGGAATTGAAAAAGTTATGAAAAATATTCTGGAACTGGATAAACAGAGATATGGGGGGGGATGCCTCATTTCTTGCAATTTTATCGTAAGGCACAAATGAGCAGAAATCCTATTTTTCATAAGATTTATAAAAAATTATTTGAGATTCTTGCAAAGAAAAAGGGAATTGAGTTTTCTGTTGATACAAAGATTGGCTATGGCTTTTATGTTGGTCATCCATATGGAATAACAATTAATCCCAAAGCTGTAATTGGAAATAATGTAAATATTCATAAAGGCGTTACGATAGGTCAAGAAAATAGAGGGAAAAGAAAAGGAACACCACATATTGGTGATAAGGTTTGGATTGGAGTAAACTCGACAATTGTTGGAAATGTTGTGATAGGAGATGATGTGCTTATAGCACCGAATACATATATCAACCGTGATGTTCCAGACCATTCTGTAGTGTTTGGAAATCCCTGTATTATAAAGCACGTTGATAACGCAACGAAAGATTACGTAAATCATATAGCGCAAATTTGAAAGAAGAAAAATAGGAAAATAAATCCATGAAATGTGTTGAAGTTTATAAGGAATTATATCATCAGGAGCCGTTTGATGTGGCATTTTGCCCATACCGTATCAGTCCTCTGGGTGCGCATATCGACCATCAGTATGGAAAAATCAATGGACTGGCAATCGATAAGGGCATTCACATGGCCTACCACCCGAAGCAGAACGGCGTGGTGGAGTTACAGTCATTGAACTTCCCGAAACGTGCTCAATTTTTTGTTAGTGCGGTGCCGGAAGAAAAGCAGGGCGATTGGGCAGACCATTTGCGTGGCGCAGCAAAGATGCTGGGTGAAAAGTACCGCCTGAAAGTTGGTCTGTCTGGCATCATCGAGGGAAGTTTGCCGATTGGCGGCTTGTCCTCGTCTGCATCGGTCATTATTTGTTTCTTGTCCGCACTGTGCAAGGTCAACGGTATCCATCTGGAACCGATGGAGATGATTCTCACGGCAAAGGCGGCAGAGAATCAGTATGTTGGTGTTTCCTGTGGTAAGCTCGACCAGAGCTGCGAAGTGCTCTCTAAGAAAAATCATCTGCTTTACCTCGACACGAAAGATGATAGCTACGAACTGATCCCAACCAGCGAGAAAATGAAGCCTTATAAGGTTGCAATTTTCTTCTCTGGCTTGGAACGTTCACTTAAAAACTCCAAGTACAACCTGCGGCAGGACGAGTGCAAGGCTGCGGCTTATGCGTTGATGGGCTATGCGGGCATGGACTATGACACCTTTGCAAATACCCGGCTGCGCGATGTGCCGGTTGAGGTCTTTGAAGCCTATAAAGAGCGTTTGCCGGAGTTGTGGCGCAGACGTGCAGAACACTATTACAGCGAGTTCGCTCGTGCTGAAAAGGGCGCAGAACTGTGGCGTAAAGGTGATTTGGAGGGGTACGGTCAGCTTGTTTTTGAAAGCGGAAAATCTTCTATTTACAGCTACGAGTGCGGCTGTGATGAACTGAAAAGACTATATGAAATTATGACCGATACAGATGGTATCTACGGTGGCCGCTTCTCTGGTGCAGGCTTCAAAGGTTGCTGCATGGCACTGATTGACCCGGATAAGGCAGAAGATATTGAAGCCAAAGTGGGTTCGGAGTATCTGAAAGCATTCCCGGCATTGGAAGGCAAGTATAGTTTCCACCTGTGCGAAAGTGCCGATGGTGTGGAGTTATGAAACTGAATTCCGTACATCACATTGCGATTATAGTTTCCAACATAGAGAAAGCCAGAGAATTCTATATTAAAAAGCTCGGTTTTGAGGCGATTCGAGAGAATTATCGAAAAGAACGAGATGATTGGAAACTGGATCTTCGTGTGGATGAACATACAGAGCTTGAGATTTTTGCAGAGAAAAATCCCCCAAAGCGAGTGAATCGGCCGGAAGCCTGTGGTTTGCGGCATCTTGCTTTCCGAGTGGAAAGTGTAGAAGAAACTGTAAAAGAGCTGGACGAGATAGGAATCGAGTGTGAACCGATTCGAACAGATACCTATACGGGAGAAAAGATGACATTCTTCTTTGATCCGGATGGTTTGCCGCTGGAGATTCACGAGTGAAATAGAGGAGTACATAGATGAAATGCTTGATTTTAGCAGCTGGTTACGCCACGCGGCTCTACCCGTTGACTGAGAATTTTCCAAAGCCACTTCTGAAAATTGGCGAGAAATCCATCCTTGACTGGTTGGTAGATGATTTGGTGGATACCACCGACATTGATGAATTTGTGGTGATTTCCAACCACAAGTTCGCACAGCATTTTGAAAATTGGAAGAACGAGAAGGTAAGAGTTCGGCCTTATGAGATTACTGTGATCGATGATGGCACCAGTACCAATGAAACTCGTCTGGGAGCAGTCAAAGATATTCAGTTGGCAGTCGAAAAGCTGAACTTGACGGATGAGCTGCTGGTTATGGCTGGCGACAATGTGCTGAATTTCAGTCTTTCCAAGTTTGTGGAGTTCGCAAAGGAAAAGAATACCTCCTGTGTGATGTGCCATGAGGAAAATGAACTGAAAAAGCAGCAGAAAACGGCAATCATCACATTGGATGGCAATGACCTGATTACCAGCTATGAGGAAAAGCCGAAAGAGCCGAAAGGCAATCTGGCTGTACCGCCGTTCTACTGCTATCGAGCCTGCGATGTAAAGCGGATTCAGGAAGCACTGGACAATGGCTGTGGCTATGACGCACCAGGGAGTTTTGCCGCTTGGTTGAGCAAGCAGACACCGATGCATGCCTTCATCATGCCGGGGAAGCGATATGACATTGGCGATATTAACAGTTATGAATATGTAAAAAAGGTGTTCTCGAAATGAGAGCTGTGCAGGATAATAAAGTGTATAAATAAAAGAATTAGAGGGATAGAGAAGGGCTAAAAGGAGTCAAAAAAATGATAGAGTTAATTCAAAAAGTTTATTTAAAAATACTAATGTATATTGACCCAATAAAGGCTGCTAGGAAAAAAGGTGTAAAAATCAGGGGGGGGGCACGGATATTAGGGACTGTCTCTTTTGGCACCGAACCATGGCTTATTACTATTGATGAGGGAGTGCTGATAACTAAAGGTGTGACATTTATGACACATGATGGAAGTGTATCTACAATAAGAAAACTGAGTCCGAAATATTCGAGAGTGCAAAAGTTTGGTTTTATTCATATAAAGAAAAATGCGTTTGTAGGAAATGATGCCTATATATTACCTAATGTCACTGTTGGAGAAAATGCGATTGTTGGCGCAAGAAGTGTTGTAACAAAAGATGTTCCTGATAACGCGGTTGTTGCAGGTGTTCCAGCAAAGGTTATATGTACAGTAGAAGAGTTGGCAGAAAAGTATTTGGCAAACACACCGAAATATGATGACTGGCATTCAATGCAAGAAAAAATGAAAACAACAGAGATGATTGCAGTGTATGTGCGAGAAAACAAGCAAAATAATTAATATAAATACCACAGAATTTGATTTTGTAATCAGTAGCATAGGAAAAGGAGATAAATATCATGAGAGAGTTTAAAGATTTAAAGATTGCGGTGGCTGGTACTGGTTATGTTGGTCTTTCCATTGCTACGCTGTTATCTCAGCACCATAAGGTGACTGCTGTGGATATCATCCCAGAGAAAGTTGAACTTATCAATAATAAGAAGTCTCCGATTCAGGATGAGTATATCGAGAAATATCTGGCAGAAAAAGAACTGAATCTGACCGCAACTCTGGATGCCAAGGAAGCATATAGTGATGTTGATTTTGTAGTGATAGCAGCTCCTACAAATTACGATAGCAAGAAGAATTTCTTTGATACCTCTGCAGTAGAAGCTGTCATTAAACTGGTCATCGAATATAATCCGGAAGCTATCATGGTTATCAAGAGCACCATCCCGGTTGGTTATACAGCAAGTGTTCGTGAGAAGTTCCACTGCGATAATATCATCTTCAGCCCGGAGTTCTTGCGTGAGAGCAAGGCTCTGTATGATAACCTTTATCCTTCTCGCATTATTGTTGGCACCGATGTGGACAATGCTCGTTTGGTAAAAGCAGCACACACCTTCGCAGAACTCTTGCAGGAAGGTGCCGTCAAGGAAAATATTGACACGCTGTTCATGGGCTTCACTGAGGCTGAGGCGGTCAAACTGTTTGCCAACACCTATCTGGCACTGCGTGTTAGCTACTTCAACGAGCTGGATACCTATGCCGAGATGAAGGAACTGAACACCCAGCAGATCATCAACGGTGTTTGCCTGGATCCGCGCATCGGTACCCACTACAATAACCCGTCCTTCGGCTATGGTGGATATTGCCTGCCTAAAGATACCAAGCAGCTGCTCGCAAATTATGCCGATGTACCGGAAAATTTGATTGAAGCTATTGTTGAGAGTAACAGAACTCGTAAAGACTTCATCGCCGACCGTGTTCTGGAGATTGCTGGTGCTTATGAAGCGAATGACAGTTGGGACGAAAGCAAGGAGAAAGAAGTTGTTGTCGGCGTATACCGCCTGACTATGAAGAGCAACAGCGATAACTTCCGGCAGAGTTCCATTCAGGGCGTTATGAAGCGGATTAAGGCAAAGGGCGCAACGGTTATCATATATGAGCCGACTTTGAAAGATGGCGAAAAGTTCTTTGGTAGTGTTGTGGTCAATGATTTGGATGAGTTCAAGATGCGTAGCCAGGCCATTATCGCAAACAGATATGATAGGTGTCTTGATGATGTGAAGGAGAAGGTTTACACGAGAGATATTTTCCAGAGAGATTAATTGTTAGTTGAGGGTGGAGTAATGAAAATTGCAATAATTGGACATAAACGTATACCGTCAAACGAAGGTGGAATAGAGAAGGGCGTAGAGCAACATGCGGTTCGGATGGTGCAAAGAGGAAATGATGTCACAGTATATAACCGTGGCGGTCACAATGTTTTTGGAAAAGAGTTTGATGGAAAGAAACTGAGAGAATATAAAGGCATTAAAATAGTAACGGTTCCAACAGTAAAGGGAGCAGCTTGTGTTCCGATTTATTCTTTTCTTGCAACTATCCATGCAGCATTTAGTCGGTATGATTGTGTGAGTTTCCGTGCATCAGGATCATGTGCTATGATTCCACTTGCTAAACTTTTGGGGTTACGAGTAGTAGCATCGTTACATGGTATAGATAGCCAAAGAGATAAGTGGGGCGGCTTTGCATCAAAATATCTTGAGTTTGGAGAAAGAATGGCGGCTACAAAGGCAGATGTATGTCTGGTTCTCTCTAAAAATATGAAACAATATATTGATACAAAATATGGAGTAAATTCAGTTTTATTTGCTAATGGCATTGATAAACCGGAAAATCATGATGTGGATATTATCAAAGATAAGTATGGTTTAGAAAAAGATAGCTACATCCTTTCGCTGGGAAGAATTGTTCCAGAAAAAGGATTGCAATATTTGATTGAAGCGTTCAAAAATTGTAAAACTGATAAAAAGCTTGTGATTGCTGGTGGTTCAGAATCAAACAAAGACTATTATAATCAACTGTTAGAATTAGCTGACGGTGATAAACGAATCGTTTTTACAGGCTATGTGTATGGACAAGAGATCCAAGAACTTTATAGCAATTCCTATATTTTTGCATTGCCAAGCAACTTGGAAGGAATGGCAAATGCGTTGCTGGAAGCAATGAGTTATGGAAACTGTTGTTTGATTAGTGATATTCCAGAAAATACTGAAGTGGTTCATGAGAAAGCGATGTGGTTTGAAAAAGAAAATGCAATGGATTTGCAGAAAAAACTACAGATGCTCTTAAATGATTCTGAACTTGTGAAAAAATATAAGACAGAAGCTGCACCTTATATTTTAGAAAGATATAGTTGGGATATTGTTGTTGATCAGATGTTACGTGTTTATGCAGGTGATGTTGTAGATTACGATACTGTACTGAGAGAACGAGAATGTAGTAGTGAGGAAAAAGCATGAAAGTGGATTTCTACATAAGTAGCCTTTCTAGCGGAGGTGCGGAACATGTGCTGACAAATTTGGCAGCAAATTTTGCAGAACATGGCATGGATGTTAGCATAACGTCTTATGAAAAGCGTCCTCAGTTTTATAATGTTGCTTCAAATGTAAAACTTAATAAGTATAATTTTACGAATAAGAGTAAGATGATAGAATGGCTCTGCGATTATCATGCTACTAAGAAATATCTTCAAACAAGAAAATCTTCTGTTGCAATTTCATTTTTGAGCAGATGCAATTTTATGTTGATTCTGGCAGGGATTTTTTCAAAAACCAAGATTATAGTCTGCGATAGAAACAATTTGCTACGGAAATATCCTAAATATGTTTTTAATATAACATGTTTTTTGTATCGATTTGCTGATGTTGTTTGCGTGCAGACAAATGAAATGAAGTCCTTCTATCCACAGTATTTACAAAAGAAAATTGTGGTTCTGGAAAATCCGTTGGATTTTGATGAGATGGCAGCGCAGTGTAGGGGTCAGAATATAGAAAAAGAAAATACAGTCATTTCGGTTGGACGGCTAGAAAAACAGAAAGATTTTGTGACATTGATTAAGGCTTATAAAAAAGTAGCAGCGCTATATCCTGATTGGAAACTAAAGATTTATGGACAGGGTAATCGAAAAGATGAATTGCAAGGTTTAATTGAAAGAGAAAATTTGACTACAAACATTAGATTGTGCGGTGTAACACATACTCCTTTTCTTGAAATGAAAAAAGCAAAAATCTTTGTACTGTCATCTTTTTATGAGGGATTTCCTAATGTGCTTTGCGAAGCTATGCACGCAGGCTTACCTTGCGTTTCAACAAAATGCGAATGTGGTCCATCTGAGCTGATTAATGACGGGAAAAACGGCTTTCTAGTGCAAATCGGAAATATTAATCAAATGGCTGAGAAAATCATAGCACTAATAGAAAATGAAAAATTGCGGAGTTCAATGGGAGAAGAAGCTGAAAGGTCAACGGTACGCTTAAGTAGGGAAGTTATTTGTCAAAAATGGAGAGAGCTTACTTATCGAGTGAGCGGAGAGGATAATTATGAGTAATATTGTGAAAAAAGCAATTGGTGTGCTTAAAAGTCCTAAAAAAAGAACGATTATTTTGGCACAGCGCGGCTTTTTCAAGAATATGAGCGATGAAGATTTCTTGAAGATGCAGTTTAAGAATGTCTTTGGATATCCATTGGATTTGGATAATCCTAAAACATATAGCGAGAAGCTTCAATGGTTGAAATTGTATGATCGTAAACCAGAATACACTATGATGGTAGACAAGTATGAAGTAAAGAAATATGTGGCTTCCAAAATTGGAGAAGAGCATATCATTAAAACCTTGGGAGTATGGGATCATTTTGATGATATTGACTTTGCTCAGTTGCCTAATCGGTTTGTATTAAAATGTACACACGACTCAGGTGGATTGGTTATTTGTACGGATAAATCAAAACTTGATTTGGCTGCTGCAAAAAAGAAAATAGAAAAAAGCCTAAAAAATGACTACTATATGCAGAATAGAGAGTGGCCGTATAAAAATGTAAAGCGTAGAATTATCGCAGAAGAATACATGGTCGATGAATCAGGCTATGAGTTAAAGGATTATAAGATTTTTGCTTTTGACGGTGAAGCAAAGGCGATGTTTATTGCATCGGATCGCACAAATCCGAACGAAGAGACAAAGTTTGATTTCTTTGATATGGATTTTAACCATCTGCCTTTTACAAATGGTCATCCGAACTCCAAAGAGTGGGATAAGATCAAACGTCCTAAGGGACTGGATGAAATGAAGAAATATGCGGAGATCTTGTCGAAGGGACTGCCGGAAGCGCGGATCGACTTTTACGACATCAATGGAAAAGTGTATTTCGGAGAGATTACCTTTTTCCATTGGAGCGGATTCGAACGCTTTGAACCGGCAGAATGGGATAAAAAATTTGGCTCTTGGATTACTTTGCCAACGAAATAAAAGAAGAATGAGGAGGCAAGAGCAGGAGTAATGGAAAAAAGAAACGTTTTATTTGTAATGAGCAGCCTAAGAAATGGTGGAGCAGAGAGAAGTCTGGTAAACTTATTACAGTTGCTGGACTATGATCGGTATAATGTGGATCTGCTGCTGTTTCAGAATGAGGGAATGTTCTTAAAGCAAGTTCCCAAATCAGTGAATATCATCTCGAATTGCAATAAATTATATACACTGTATGATAATAACAAAGCAGAGGCGTTGAAACATCCATATCTTTCGGCTGTTCATATGATAGGAACTTTTATCTCTCGTAAAAAAACAAACTCTATTGCGAAAAGTCGCCAATACAGGTGGGAACATTTTTACAAAAAAATTGTACCAGAACTCACAAAAGAATACGATGTGGCAATCGCTTATATGCAGCGCGAACAAACATATTTCCTTGTAGATAAAGTAAAGGCTGCAAAGAAGATTACATGGGTGCATAATGAATATTCCCAGCTTGGGCATTTTAAAGAAATGGACCTTGAGTATTTTGAAAAAGTAGACAAGGTGGTAACGATATCTGATTTGTGTGCCAAAGACCTGAAGGAAAACTTCCCGAGCATCGCAGAAAAATTTGTGGTTTTACCTAACCTGACATCTTCTCAGGTTATAAGAAGCTTGGCGAAAGAATTTTATCCGCCTGAATTTAAAAGAGATATGTTGAATATCGTATCAATTGGAAGACTGAACGCGCAAAAAGGATTTGAATTTGCACTGGATGCGGCTTTGGAATTGAAAAAATCCAAAGTGAAATTTCATTGGGTTGTTTTAGGAATCGGAAGTTTAAAGGAAGAATTAGAAAAAAAACGAGAAGGATTGGGAGTGCAAGACTGTTTTGAATTTATAGGTGCACGGGAAAATCCCTACGCATACATGAAAAATGCAGATGTGTTAGTTCAGACATCTCGCTTTGAGGGAAAATCCGTGGTTTTAGATGAAGGAAAAATTTTGTGCTGCCCGATTGTTACAACAAATTATCCTACGGTATATGATCAGATCAACAAGGATGAAGGCGTTATTGTAGGAATGAACGGCAAGGAAATTGCTGATGGTATCCTAAAAATATTGAAAGATCCTCATCAGTATTCGGAATACCTATCTCAGCATGAGTATGGAAATGAAAAAGAAATTGAGAGATATTATCAGCTTTTCAATTTGCAATAAAAGCGGAAAACAGTTTAAAGTATATAAGAGGTATTGCAATGTTTGACAAGAAAAAAAATACGATAAGAATTTTTATTTATGAAAATGTTATGTTGTATCCGCCAACAATCAATTTGATAGAATGCCTTTTGAACAATGACTATAAAGTGCATTTGGTGGCTGAGGGTGTTCGGGATCTTCCAGCAATAATTAAAGAAAATAAACAATTTTCGTATACAGAAATAAAGGCGGTCAAAAACAGTAACATATTTTTGCGCTTGAAGAAAAGAGGCGTAAAAACCAAAGGATATCGAGCGGCGCTGAAAGATACTATGGATGGAGATATCGTGTGGACTGTTAATCCGAGCGTTGTAAGAACTTTGGGAAAAGAACTGCTAGAATATAGTGACAGACATGTAATGCAGCTAATGGAATTGACAGATACATATCAGATGTTCCGAGGTGCAAAATTTTTAAAATTTAATATTAAGCATTATGCTCAAGAGGCATGGAAAATTGTTGTTCCAGAAGAAAATAGAGCATATATACAAAAAGTCGGCTGGAACTTGGAAAAGCTCCCCTATGTTTTGCCTAATAAACCGTACTATCTCAAGAGTGGCGAAGTACAAGAGGATATGCTTCCTGTAATTGAGGAGATGAAAAGGGAAAAACGTAAAAAAATCATTTATCTGGGCGTTATCAGTGCAGATAGAGATTTGCAATCCTTTGCAGAAGCTGTCGAAAGAGTAAAAGAGGACTATTGCCTGTATTTGTTCGGCAAGTTCAGAGGAGATGGCGCAGAAGAATTTAAGAAGCTGTGCGATAGTTATTCTTCCTTAAAATATATGGGATTTTTCAATCCGCCGAAACATTTGGAGTTTTTAAAATATGCGGATATTGCGCTGGTTCCTTATAAGCCGGGGAAAATCGAAGGCAGTGGCTTTACAATTCTGAATGCGCTGTATTGTGCACCAAATAAAATTTACGAATATGCAGGCTGTAATATTCCGATGATAGGTACAGATGTATTGGGATTAAGAGAACCGTTTGAAAAGTATAATATCGGTGTTTGCTGTAAAGATTTGAAGCCGGAAACCATTATAGATGCAATTCGATACGTGGATGCCAACCATGATGAAATGGTTAAAAACTCAAAAGCTTTTTTTGATAGTGCTGATTTGGATTATATTGTAAACTCAATAGTAAATGATTGAAATATTGAAGGAGGCTGATGTTGTCCGGTGGTTATTCATTGGATAGGAGAAAATAGATATGGGAAAAGTTAAGGTCTCACAATTGTTCAAAGTGATTATTTGTGCAGTGACATTATATACATTGGGGTTTGATAAAATAATTACGTTGCCAGGAAGCTCTTTTGTCTATGAGATTTCAATTGCAGCGATAGGCGTTTTATTAGCACTATACGTGAAAAATAAGACTCGCTCAAATATGGATTTAAGAATGCAGTGCAAAGCATTATCAAAATATTTGATGATTTACCTAGTGATTATTTTAATAGAAATGATTTACTCGGGGATTGCGTACGGATATAACATTGTACAGCTATTAATAATCACCAGAAGGTATTTTTATGTTTGTTATTCATATCCAATCGTCTATATTTTTACTATGGATGACGACATGTATAAATTCACAAAAACAATATGTTGGGCTTCGATGCTTCTTCTTGGAATTAAATTTATTACATGGTATTTGTATAATTTCAAGGGAATGACAGTTTTTTCGGGTTTGTTATTCCAGTACTCTGAGGGATGGACACGAAACGGCTTTATGCGAATGGATACAGGAGCACTATTTGGCATTGTATTATGTGTGACCCTTTACTATTGTTTTGTGAAAAAACAGTTGTTGTATTGGCTTGTTTTGGCGTTCTTATACGTATACTTGATCTTTGTGACACAATATAGGTTTCAGATAATAGTAACGATTATTTTAACGGCATATGGATATTATTGCTCAACAGATTCCAACAGAAAAAAGAACATCAAACTGATGGCGATTTCTTTTTTTATTATTGCGTTTGTCCTTTTTGGAGGCTTAGATTATCTTCTGAATTTGTTTTCGCTTAATGGTATGGACGGAGGTTCTACAGCAGCAAGATTACTAACGATCGATCATTATTGGAGCTTGATTAAAGAAAAGGATGCCATTTTAGGAGTAGGATTCTTATCAGCATATACTAATAAGGCATTTAGTATTTTAAGAAGATCCGATACAGATAGATTCTGGCTGGAAGATCTTGGAATTTTGGGCGGAATTTTTACATTTGGGATCTTATCGTTGCTATTATACGGAAAATTGTTTTTTGATTCAATAAAAAGAACATTTGCTTCTCATAGAATTAGGAAGATTGAAGGTGGAGATGATTGCTTAAAAAAATGTGTTGATGTGTATATGATACTATCCTGTACTTTACTTAATATTTTTGATGCACAACGAATATGGTGTATGCCATTTTATTTGAGCATTGTATATTTTGCCCAAAATTCACAAAAAAGCAATAAATAGAAAAGGAGTGATTGTATGAAAAAAAAAGTGATGTTAGTTTTTGGTACAAGACCAGAAGCAATAAAAATGTGTCCGTTGGTAAATGAACTGAAAAAAAGAGAAACCTTAGAAACCATCGTTTGTGTTACAGGTCAACACCGGCAGATGTTGGATCAGGTGCTGGAAACTTTTAATGTTGTTCCGGATTATGATTTGGCAATTATGAAACAGGGTCAAACATTGTTTGATATTACGACTGGTATTTTGGAAAAAATCAAAGCGGTTTTAGAGAATGTGAAACCTGATATCGTTTTGGTTCATGGTGATACCACGACGACCTTTGTAACAGCATTGGCTTGCTTCTATTTGCAAATTCCGGTCGGACATGTGGAGGCCGGTTTGCGTACCTACAATATTTACAGCCCGTATCCAGAAGAATTCAATCGTCAGGCAGTCGGAATTATCAGTAAGTATAATTTTGCTCCCACTGAACTGGCAAAAAAGCATTTGTTGGACGAGGGGAAAGATGCAACATCTATTTATGTGACGGGGAATACCGTGATTGACGCCATGCAGCATACAGTAATTGCGGATTACCATCATCCGGAATTGGATTGGGTAGGCGACAGTAGGATGATTTTTATTACTGCGCATAGAAGAGAAAATCTTGGCCAGCCGATGCACAATATGTTCAGAGCGATTCGGCGGGTTTTAAATGAACATCCGGATGTAAAAGCTATTTATCCGATCCATATGAATCCGATCGTCCGAAAAGCTGCCGATGAAGAACTGGGAGATTGTAACCAAATCCATATCATTGATCCCATTGAGGTATTCGATTGTCATAATTTTGAAGCTAGATGCTTTTTGTGCCTGACAGATTCTGGTGGAATCCAAGAGGAATGCCCTTCCTACGGAAAACCGGTTCTTGTTATGAGAGATACTACGGAGCGTCCGGAAGGCGTTGATGCTGGAACATTGAAATTGGTTGGGACCAGTGAGGGAAAAATATATGAGTGGTTTACAAAACTGCTCGATAATGAAGAAGAATATGCAAAGATGGCACATGCTGCCAATCCGTATGGAGATGGCCATGCTTGTGAAAGAATTGCAGACATTTTGGAAAAAGGATATACTTCTATTTGATGTTTGCATGGAAATGACTGTATTGAGATAGTATCATTTTAACTCGAAAGAATAGATACTCTCAAGTAGTAAAATGTATTCTATAAAGGAACTAAATTGATTTTATAGGCACATGTAGAATTGATGGATGAAGTGAATTCAATTTTAAATTCACTTCATCCGTTAATTTTAAGAAAATTCCTAAATACAAGAGAAAATCGAGAATTGAAAATGAAGGATAAGTTAAAAGTAGGATATTTAATGAAATGTTTCAAATGGAGATAATTGAATGAAGAAAAAAGTAATGCTAAATGTAGGCTGCACTATGCTATGTCAGTTGGTGACATTTATAAGTGGATTGATCGTTCCACGATTGATTTTAAGCACCTTTGGCTCAGAAGCGAATGGACTGGTATCGTCAATAACGCAGTTTTTGAATTATATTGCATTGGTTGAAGGTGGAATTGGCAGTGTGGTTCTTACAGCTTTATATGGACCACTTGCAAAGAAAGATGATAGAAAAATAAGCAGCGTATTGAAAGCGGCCGAGAACTTCTTCAGACAGATTGCATCTATATTTGTGTTTTACACCATCGCATTGGCCTGTGTGTATCCGATTGTTATCAAATCGAGCTTTTCGTGGTTTTATGTGGCTTCGTTGACTGTGATTTTGTCATTTACTTTGTTTATACAATACTTTTTTTCTATTACGTACAAGCTTTTGCTGCAGGCGGATCAGAAAATGTATATTGTTCAACTGTGGCAATCGTTGATTACATTGTTGAACATCATTGCAGTCGTTGTTTCGATTAAGCTGTTTCCGGAGTTGCATTTTGTAAAGCTGTGCAGCGTGTTGTTGTTTGCAATACAGCCGGTGGCTTATAGTAATTACGTAAAAAAACACTATAAACTGTATAAGGATGTGGAACCAGATAAAAACTCGTTGGCTCAAAGATGGGCTTGCTTTGGACAGAATTTTGCCTATTTTATCCACAGTAATACAGACGTGGTTGTGCTGACACTATTTAGCGACTTGAAAACAGTGTCGGTCTATTCGGTTTATCTATTGGTCGTAAAAAATTTGCAAAACCTTTTTAAGTCGTTTTCCAATGCGTTTAATCCGATGATCGGAAAGGCGATTGCAGTAAACGATTATAAACAAGCAAGCAAGTATATGGAAACTTATGAGTTTGTTGTATCTAATGTCGCGACTATAATATTTGGATGCTGTATCTATTTGCTGCCTAGTTTTGTGTTGATCTATACACATGGCGTGACAGATACCAATTATTATAGAGTGATTTTTTCAACCATAATCATTTTTGCAGAGTATATTTATTGTATTCGCGATCCTTATGTATCGGTTGTATATGCAGCAGGTAAATTCAAAGAGACTTCCAATAGTGCTTATATAGAGGCAATCATCAACATCGTTCTCTCTGTTATATTGGTCTTTAAATTTGGCTTGGAGGGAATTGCTGTTGGAACATTTATTGGTATGCTGTACAGAATGATATATCTGGTTTGGTTTATCAATAAAGATATTATGCCTTATCCGATTTCTAATATCGTTAAAAGATTGAGCCTTTCGATTGGCACGATTGTGATTTCTTGTCTCATTGTGTCGGTATTAGATACGACGGGATCGCCTACATTGATTTTGTGGGTCAAAAATGGAGTGTTGTGTTTTGGCGTATACTGTGCAGTTACTGTTGTTTTGAATTTTGCATTTGATAAAGAGCTGTTCTTGAACGTATGCAAGAAAGCTGTCAGAAAAAGAAAAGGGTGAGATATTATGCGCAAAGAAAAGGTAGGGATAATATCGATACATTATGGCGTCAACTTTGGATCGGCACTGCAAGCGATAGCATTGTCCCAGTATCTAAAACAGAATTTTGAATTTGAACGCGTTGATGTTATTAATTATATTCCGAAACGATTCAAAAGAATAAACCGATTGAAGAATATATCTGGTTATGGTGCAAAATATTTTATGCATGGCTTGATTAGAATGAGCCGGTTTGAAAAAACGAACAAAAAATACATATCTTATCTGAAAGAAAACACCTCTGTTTCTAAGCCGATTTATTCAATGGAGAAGGCAAAGACTGAATTTGGTGATTATGATTATTTGATTGCAGGAAGTGACCAAATTTGGAATAGTGAATATAATCAGGGCATTGATGCAATGTACTATCTTGGCTTTGCCTCTGAGAATACAACGAAAATTGCATATGCGGCCAGTTGTGGCAAAGAGGAATATTCAAACGAAGATTGGAATAAAATCTGTAAGTTTCTTGAGGGTTTTTCGGCGATCAGCCTGAGAGAAAAATCTTCAGCTAAAATTATGGATGAACATGGGATTCAGAATTGCAAATTTGTGCTGGATCCGACGTTCCTTTTCAGCAGAGCACAATGGAAGAACTATGAAAAAGAAGTTGCGGGATGCCCGGAAAAATATTTGTTGATTTACTTCTTGGATACAAGAGGAGAAGATATTGTAAAATTGGCAAAAAAGATTGCTGTTGCTAAAGGACTGCATACAGTTTTAATCCGGCCAGTATATAGCAAAATTGATTATGGCGTTGACCTAGTCGTTTCGGACGCAACTCCGGATAAGTATATTTGGCTATTCCGGCATGCTTCGTTTGTGGTTACAAATTCTTTTCATGGAGTGTCTTTTTCAATCAATATGGAAAGACAGTTTGTGGCGTTGAAACGTGACAAATACAATTCTCGATTGGATAATATTATGAATGTGATGGGGTTAGCAGATCGATTTGTCACCACAAAGGAAGATGGTTTGATCGAAAGTGATATAAATTATAGTAAAGTAAATGAAAGAAAAAGTGCATTATTAAAATCTTCAAAAGAATTTTTGCAAAGCGCATTGCAATAATTTGTGCGTCGCAGAAAGTTTGGTGGAAAATATGCAAAAAATTTGTGAAAATAAAAAATGCTACGGTTGTGGCGCGTGTTGTACAGTGTGTCCTAAGGATGCGATATCACTGAAAGAAAATGAAACAACGGGGCATCTTAGACCGGTCATCGATCAGGGAAAATGTGTAGATTGCGGTTTGTGTTCTAAGCATTGTCCTGCAAATAGCGAGTATAAGTACAAAGATAATACAGTAACGTATGCAGCGTATAGAACGGATCCGGAAAAGCAAAATGGGAGCAGTTCCGGAGGTGTAGCAGCAGCTTTTTATGAGTTGGCAATCGATAAGAACTGGGCAATTGTGGGAACGATTATGGACTCCAACTTTAAGGCCAGAATGGAGCTTTCCTGTGATAAGCAGAACATTGAACAATTTAAAGGAAGTAAATATGTTCAAGCGTATCCAGTCGATGCATTAAATCAAGTAAAGAGCGTTTTGAAAGAAGGAAAGAATGTATTGTTCATTGGGACGCCGTGTGAATGTGAAGCGGCTCGTAGCATTGCATTGGGCAACGCAGAAAGGCTATTGACGGTTGATTTGATTTGTCATGGAGTTCCATCATATAAAGTTTTACGCGATTATATCAAATGGGTTGAGGGAAAAAAGAAAAGTAAAATTCAAAAAATTTCTTTCAGATCATCTTGGGGCGAGGAGATGATCCTCAACGATGGTAAGAAAAATGTATGGCATCGGAGGATGTGGTGGGATCCATATTTGGAGGCATTTAATTCCGGCATTATCAATAATGATGCTTGTTTTGAATGCCCATTTGCACGTGAAAAAAGATGCTCAGATCTTACGATTGGAGATTTTTGGGGAATTGGCTCAGAAGCTCCCTTTCATAAGCCTGACAGAAAAGTTTCTGTGATAGGAGTAAACAGTGAAAGAGGAAGTCGATTTTTGCAGGAATGTACATCGTTGGTCTTAGAGGAGAGAAATTGGAACGAGGCGGTTTCCGGGAACTCGCAACTTCAGGGTCCTTTGAAAAAAAGTAACCAGTATAGTTTGTTTTGGGAGACTTATTGTAAATCTGGTATGGACGCTGCATTAAAGGCTACAGTTTATGAAAAAGTTACAAAGCGCTATCATAAGGAGTATCCTGTTATATGGATGAAAAACATCATAAAAGCTTGCTTCCATAAATGAAAATATGCGATTCGATTAAATGTGCTCAGAGTAAATTGCCATATTGAATGAAAGGAAAAATAGAATGGGAAAGTATTTTGGAACAGACGGCTTCCGTGGTGAAGCTGGAATTACATTAACGGCGGATCACGCCTATAAGGTTGGACGCTTCTTGGGATGGTACTATAACGCTCAGCGTGAGCACAATGGTGACACCAATTCTGCTCGTATCGTTATCGGCAAGGATACTCGTCGGAGTTCGTACATGTTCGAGTACAGCCTCCCTTGATCGCTATGGAAAACATTTTATGGATGGCGACTGCTATAGGGAGAGCTATTATCAGTGTGTTTATGTGAATACGAGCCGTGTGGGAGATTTGACAGTGGGTGATTTCTGGGGAATTGCAAAGAGCCATCCGAACTTCAATTCTCCAAAGGGCGTGTCCAGTGTATTTGTAAATACCGAAAAAGGCCAAAAGCTCTTTGAAATGATGCGGGTTCTTGCAGAAGTGGAAGAAGCAACATTGGAAGAGGGCGTGGTGAAGCAGCACAATTTGGTGTAGCCGAGCAACAGGCCTGTGACTAGAGATACTTTCTATAAGGGCATCGATGAACATGGCTTTATAGAGCATAGGATGCGAAGCGATTCGATTGGACAGCTACGTCCAAAAGAAGATGACATTTTTCTTTGATCCAGATGGTTTGCCGTTGCCAAGCCGCAGTGATCAGTCGACAACAATTCCGAACCGTTTTCTGGGAATTGTACGGCAGGTTATAGCGACCATCAGTAGAATTGAAGAAAATGCAGATCGTAAGCAACTGCTAAGAGAGCTACTGAAAGGTTAACGCAGTGCCGCTTCCTATTTTGTCCGCCTCTGTGTTTTCGCCGCATATACTCCTCCGAGGTGAAAGCGATGATTGAGAGCTTATTGATGTTCTTCGTTCACGATGCGCTTTTTTTGCTGGGCTATCTGGCGAGGGGGAGCGCGTTTCCCAAACCGCTGAGCCGGGAGGAAGAGGCGGAAATGATTGCGCGTATGCAGCAGGGAGACGAACGGGCGCGGGAAACGCTGATCGAGCATAACTTGCGGCTGGCGGCGCACATTGCGCGAAAATACACGGTGCCGGGCTATGATTCGGATGATCTGATTTCAATCGGGACAGTGGGGCTGATTAAGGGCGTCGGCACGTTTAAACCGGGAACGGGCACGCAGCTGAGCACATATTGCGCACGATGTATTGAAAATGAAATTCTGATGTGCCTTCGGGCGAGTCAGAAACGAAAGGGCGACGTTTCTTTGCAGGAACCGATTGGCATGGACGGTGAGGGTAACGAAATCACGCTTATCGATGTGTTGGGCACAGAACCGGAGGCGGTGCATGGCGAAGTGGAGCGCCGCGTCAGCCTGCAAAGCATTCGCATGCTCGTGGATCAGAGTCTCAAGGGACGGGAGGCAACGGTTATTCGGATGCGTTATGGGCTGATGGATGGCAAAACCTATGCGCAGCAGGAGGTGGCGCAGAAACTGGGCGTATCCCGTTCGTATATTTCGCGGATCGAAAAGAAGGCGCTTGAACGTCTGCGCGTCGCTTTTGAAACCGGAAAATGACCGAACAATTTATAAAAAAGATGGCAAAAGGCCGTGTTTTGCGTGAAAATACTTGATCTTTTGAAAAAGACGTGATAAAATCAAAGCACGAGTGCATATTGCTGATGATGCCGTCGCCCAGATGCGGCGGTGTTTGGCAGGCATCAGAATTTATTTGATAAGCATATTTGGAGGGATTCCACATGATTACTGCAGGCGATTTCCGTAAGGGCGTGACCATCGAGTGGGAAGGCGGCGTCTGGACCATCGTTGATTTCCAGCATGTTAAGCCGGGCAAGGGCGCGGCTTTCGTTCGCACCAAGCTCAAGAACGTGATGACCGGCGCTGTGGTTGAGCGCTCCTTCAACCCGACTGATAAGCAGCCGCGCGCGACCATCGAGACCAAGGAGATGCAGTACGTCTATAACGACGGTGAATTCTACTACTTCATGGATCAGGAGACCTTTGAGCAGATCCCGCTGACGCTGGATCAGGTCGAGGATGCGATCCGCTTCATGAAGGAAGAGACCATGGCCACCGTGCGCTTCTTCAAGGGCAAGGCGTTCTCCGTTGAGGCTCCGAACTTCGTTGTGCTCGAAGTCACCGACACCGAGCCGGGCTTCAAGGGCGACACCACCAGCAACACCACCAAGCCGGCGACGCTGGAGACCGGTTATCAGATTTCTGTGCCGCTGTTCATCAACATCGGCGACAAGATCCGTGTGGATACCCGCGACGGCTCCTACATGTCCCGCGCGTAAGCGATTACAAAGCGTGAGAAAGGCGGCGTAACCATGAGCAAGGTTGGCGAAAAGGTTGCATACCTCAAGGGACTGGCCGAGGGCCTCGGCGTGAATGACGAGACCGAGCAGGGCAAGCTCATGCTGGCGATGATCGATACGCTGGAAGCGCTCGCGAAAAACAGCGAGGAGACCGACGAACGCGTCGGCGAGCTTTCCGAATATGTCGAAGAAATCGACAGCGATGTCAGCGATTTGGAGGAGGCGCTGTTCTCCGAAGAGGACGATGACGACGAGGAAGACGAAGAAGATGATGAGGAAGACGAGGACGACGATGAGGACGGCGACGGCCTGATCGAGTACGAGTGCCCGCACTGCGGTACAGTGATCTTCTTTGACGAGAACGCCTTTGATATGGAAGAAGAGCATCTTTGCCCGAACTGCCATCGCAAGGTCTTTGAAGAAGACGGCGATGACGGTGACGACGAAAAATAATTCCTTCCAATAAGCGATACAAAAGGGCTGATGCGGACAGCGCGCTGAGAGCGCATTGGCCGCGCAGTCCCTTTTTTTAACGTAACGCCTGATGGGGGTATATTGGCCGCGCGACAGAGGCGCAGCCATAGAACGTTTGCGTGGAAAACAGGACATTGAGGATGAACGCATGAAAAAAAGACTTGCATTCTTTCTGCTTGCGCTGCTGCTGGTCGTTTCGGCATGGGCGGCGGCGGAAGAGATTCTCTACACGGGAACGGTCTCCAAGACCATGACCATACGCGCGAAGAAATCCACGTCGGCTTCCAAGCTGGGCAGCGTGGAACCGGGTGAGCTGCTGAACATCATTGAATACGGAGACACATGGACCAAGGTCGATCAAAACGGCGTGGTGGGTTATGTGCTGACCAAAAACGTTGAAGATCTGGCCGCGGCGGCGGGCTACAACGATGAAGCCGACGCGCTGTACGTGGGCGTGGCTGAGGTGGATTTGACGATCCGCGCGGAAAAGAGCAAGTCCGCGCAAAAACTTCAGGAGCTGGCTCAGGGCGAGACGGTCTATGTGACCGAGCTGGACGAGGCGTGGTACACCGTGGTGAAGCAGGGGGTGCGCGGCTATGTGCTGGCTGATCGTGTAAAACAGCTTCAACCGGCGCACGAGGGCATCGAACTGCCGGAAGCATATCAGCCCCTGCCTGATTTCAAGGCAGTATACAGCGCAACGGCGGATGTGAACCTCTCTATCCGCAAGGAAAAAGATGAAAACGCGAAACTGCTTGGCACGGTCTATGAAAACGAAAGCGTTGACGTGATGGATTTCGACGAGAAGTGGGCGCACGTCAAAAAGGATAATGCGGAGGGCTATGTGCTGCGCAGTCATCTGCGTTATTTCCGCCGATATGATCCATACGGGCCGTATGTGCCGGGCGTGGTGTTTTATCCCTATGCGGCGATGGCGACGGAAACGACCGAAATCGTGAACAGCGAAACGGGCGAAAGCCTGCGCGATGTGCCCAAGGGCGTGGTGATGGCGGTCAGCGCCATGCAGGATGACCTTTCTGTAACCCTGCCGTATGATCGAATTACCGGACGCATCCGCGCGACGGGGAACCTTGAACTGGAAGTGGTGCATGCGTGGGATGAAGCGCGGGTGGGCGACCTGATTGCGGTGTTTTCCACGTATTACGATCCGGAGCAGAGCAACCAGACGCAGATTGGCCGACTGCACAACATCATGCAGGGCGTGGAGCGGCTGAACAACGTGATCGTGCCTTCCGGCGAAAAATTCTATTTCAACGATTACTGCGCGCCGTATACGAAGAGCAACGGCTACGAGCTTGGCCCGATCGTCAACTATGTTTCCAGTAAGAAACTGGGCTACGGCGGCGGCATCTGCCAGGTTTCCACCACGCTGTATAATGCGATTCTGCAAATCCCCATCAGCGTCATCAAGACACAGGTGCATTCTTCCTACGGCATCAGTTATGTGCCGCTGGATATGGATGCGGCGGTGGGGGCGGGCAACCTTGATCTGCGCTTGCAGAACACGCTGCCCTATGACGTGCGGTTTGCGCTTCAGGCGGTTGGCGGTGTGCTGACGGTTCGGGTGTATCGGGCGAGCTGATGAAGAGAAAGATCTGTTTTGCGGCATGGGCGCTGGCGCTCATGCTGCTTTTACCGCTGTGCGCCGCGCTGGCTGAGGCGACGGACGGCGAAGCGGAGTATTACGGCACCATCGGCAAAAAGATGACCGTATACAGGGACGCCAACGAGGATTCTGCCCAGCTGGGCAAAATTGAAGCCGGAACAGTCGTGGACGTTTATAAAAAAGGCCGGACATGGACGCGCATTGGCTATGAGAGCGGACAGGGCTATGTGCTTACGAAGTTTGTGGAGATGGTGCAGCGCAAGAACCCATTTGACGGCCCGATGCCCGGCACAAGCCGGCATGTCGCGGTAGGTTATGTATTGACAGACACCATGTTTACGCCGGAAGGATTCCGTTATCCCATTCAGGTGAACGCGGGAAGCTGGCTGTCCATCCATCAGATCAAGGATGGGCGCGCATATTTCCCGTATCGCAGGCTGGAAGATGACGTGAGCCTCGGCGTGGACAAAATGCGCATCTATGACTTTGTGGATTGGAGCGAGGCTGAACCCGGCGATCTGCTCTATGCGTTTACGACGTTTTATTCCACCAGTACCAGCAAAGAGGGAAATGCAGGCCGCGTTTACAACATTGCGTTGGCCAGCGAACGGCTGACGGGCGTGCGCGTCAAGGCAGGGGAGACGTTCTCCTTCAACGCGGTCTGCGGGCCGTATACCAGGGAAAACGGCTATCATGCCGCGCCGATTCTTTCCGGCGAGAGCAAGATGGGGTATGGCGGCGGCGTCTGCCAGGTGTGCAGTACGATTTATAATATCGTTTTGCGCGTGCCGACGGTCATTGAAGATATGAACTGGCATTCGCAGGGAGGGGTCAGTTACCTGCCTGCCGGATTTGATGCGACGGTCAGCGACACGAAGGACATGATCTTTCGGAATATTCTGCCCTATGACGTCCGGATTGAGTTTGAAAGCCTTGACGGCGTGATGACGGCGTTCATGTTCAGGGATTATGAGGAGTAAGCGATGCGGATTTTGATTTCCAATGACGATGGAATTTTTGCGCCGGGGCTGGCCGCGCTTGCGCATGCGTTCGCGGCAGCGGGGCATACGGTTTATGTCGCCGCGCCGGACAGCCAGCGCTCGGCGGCCAGCCACAGCATGACGCTGTTTCAGCCGTTGACGGCGAAGAAAAGCGCCGTGGCGGGCGCGTCTAAGGCATGGGCGATTGACGGTACGCCGGTGGATTGCGTGAAGCTGGCAGTTAAAACGCTCTGCCCGGAGGTTGATTTTGTGATTTCGGGAATCAACCATGGCTACAATTCAGGCTCGGATGTGCTGTATTCCGGCACAGTTGGCGCGGCGATGGAAGGCGCGCTGAACGGCAAACCCGCGATGGCGGTTTCACTGGGGCATGAACGGGAGGATACCTACGACAACGCGGCGGCACTGGCGGTGAAAGTTTTTGACAGCTTGCAGGCGCACCCGTTGCCGCCGTTTTCTGTGCTGAACCTGAATTATCCGGAGACAGATGAGGCACTGGGACTGAAAGCCACGTCGCTGCGCGCGCTTCGTTATCTGGATACCTATGAACCGGAGATGGGCGCGGACGGCGTGACACGCTATACGCTCGTCGGCGGCATGGATAAGCACATGGCGGACGGAGAGGACGATTACACATGGCTCAGGCGCGGCTACGCGACGATGACGGTGCTGACCTATGATCTTACGCACGACGCAGCGACGAAGGCTTTGGAAGACCTGATATAAAAATGATGCAGGAAGCGCAAAACTTCTTGCATTTTTTTCGCGTTTTTGGTAGAATAAATCCAAAGAAAAAGCGGGCGTTTTGCCGCGGGAGGTCAACTGTTATGCAGGATATGCAGGACATGATGCGCAGACTGAATCAGTCCGGCAAAAGACTGAGCAAAGGTCATCGCAAAATTGCGGAATATATCGTAGAGCACTATGATAAGGCTGTTTTCATGACGGCCAGCAAATTGGGCGAGAAGGTCGGCGTGAGTGAATCGACTGTCGTCCGCTTCGCCTCGGCGATGGGGTATGAGGGGTATCCTCAACTGCAAAGGGCGCTTCAGGAGCTTGTGCGCCATTGGCTCACCGCCGTGCAGCGCTTTGAAATGGCGACGGACATTGATCAGAGCGAAGTGCTGCGCACAGTTCTGCATGCCGATATGCAGAACATCCGCACGACGACCGAAGAGATTGATACCGCCGCGTTTGACGAGGTGGTCGATAAAATCATCGGCGCGCGCAATATTTACGTGATGGGTCTGCGTTCAGCCGCGCCGATTGCGCAGTTTCTCGCCTATTATCTGAATTTTATCTTTGATAATGTGCGTGTGGTTTCCGAGGCCAGCGGCGATGTGTTTGAGCAGATCAGCCGGATTAACGAGAGCGACCTGCTCTTTGGCATCAGCTTCCCGCGTTATTCAACCCGCACGCTGGAGGCGATGAACTTCGCTAAGGCGCGCGGTGCACAGGTGGTCGGCCTGACCGACGGCCCGATGTCCCCGGTTTATGCGACGAGCACCGTCTGCCTGACGGCGCGGACGGATATGGCGTCGTTCGTGGACTCGATGGCCGCGCCGCTGTCAGTGATCAACGCATTGATCGTCGCCCTCGGCCTCCGTCGTAAGGATGAACTCAGCGAACATTTCCGCTTGATGGAAGGAATTTGGGATGAATACAGGGTCTATGTCGGCAAAGACCGCGTGTGATGTGGCCGTCATCGGCGGCGGCGCGGCAGGCATGATGGCCGCGCTGCAAGCCGCCTGGGCGGGCGGACGCGTGGCACTGCTGGAAAAGAACGAAAAACTGGGCAAGAAAATCTATATCACGGGCAAAGGACGCTGCAACGTGACCAACGTTGCGGACATCGATGATTTTTTTAAGCAGATTCCGCGCAATCCGCGCTTTTTGAACGCGGCGGCGCGTCAGTTTACGCATGAGGATGTGACGGGGCTGCTCGAAATGCTCGGCACCCCGACCAAAGTGGAACGCGGCGGCCGTGTTTTTCCGGAAAGCGACAAGGCCAGCGATGTGACCCGCGCGCTGGATCGCGGCATGCGCGACGCGGGCGTGACGATTTCGCTGAATACCGAAGTGGCGCACGTGCGTCAGGCAGACGGCGGTTTTAATGTGGAACTGACACAAGGCGGCACGCTGAAAGCCAAAAGCGTGATTGTTGCGACGGGCGGCGTGAGCTATCCGACGACGGGCAGCACGGGCGATGGCTATCAATTTGCAAGAGAAAACGGTCTAAACGTCACGAAACTGAGCGCGTCGCTCGTGGGGATGACGATGGATGAAAAATGGCCGATGCTGTTGCAGGGACTGTCACTCAAGAACGTGAGAATTACCGCAAAAACGGGGAAAAAGACGGTTTACAGCGAGCTGGGCGAGATGCTTTTTACGCACTTTGGAGTGAGCGGCCCGCTGATCATTGAGCTGAGCAGCCATATGCCGGAAGATTTCTCACGGGTTAATGTGACGCTGGATATGAAGCCCGGCCTGACGGAAGAGCAGGTCGATTTACGTCTTCAGCGTGATTTTACCGAAAATATTCGCAAGCAGCTTTCTTCCGTGCTGACGGGATTGATGCCCGCGCGCATGGCGCCGGTTTTCGCTACACTCTGCGGCGTGGACGCAGATACGCCGATCAATCAGGTGACGCGCGAGCAGCGGCAGGCGATTGGCCGTGCGCTTAAAGCGCTTCCTCTGCGTGTGGTCGGCACGAGGCCGATTGAAGAGGCCATCGTTACGCGCGGCGGCGTCGATGTGCTGGAAATCACGCCGGGCACCATGATGAGCAAGAACGTGCCGGGCCTGTTTTTTGCGGGCGAGGTGCTGGATGTGGATGCGCATACGGGTGGGTTTAATCTGCAAATCGCTTTTTCAACCGGGGCGCTGGCAGGGAAAAAAGCCGTTGCTTGGAGCATGGAAAACTGAAAAGGCATTATAAAAGGACGGCCTCGGCCGTCCTTTTCCTTTTGAGCGTGTTAAGCGGGTGGATTCAGCTCAGTTTCCGCATTCAATGCTGATCGCATTGAATTTCTCCAGGATATCTTCGACTTTAAGTTTTTTCCGCGCTTCATCGGAAACGTCCATCTCCGCATGCCCCTGGTGCATCATCAGCAGGCGGTCGCCATATTCGACAGCGTAGCGCAGGTTGTGCGTAACCATGATGGTTGTCAACTGCTTTTCGCGGACGATTTTGCCCGTCAGTTGCATGATGATTTCAGCAGTCTTGGGGTCGAGCGCCGCAGTGTGCTCATCCAAAATCAGAAACTCAATCGGGGTCATCGTGCTCATCAGCAGCGCCATTGCCTGGCGCTGGCCGCCGGAGAGGTTGCCGACCGGTACGCCCATCTTATCTTCCAGACCGAGACCAAGTTGGGCAAGCATCGAGCGGTATTCCTCTGTCTTTTTGCGGTTGACACAGGGGAGAAGGTTGAACGGCTTGCCCTTGTTGTCTGCCATCGACATGTTTTCCAGAATGGTCATCGAAGGACAGGTGCCGCGCGACGGGTCCTGATAGACGCGGCCGATGCGGCGGTGGCGTTTGTGCTCCGGCATATGCGTAATATCCTCGTTGCCAATCATAATTTTGCCTTCATCGATCGGGATCGAACCGCAAATGATGTTGAGCAGCGACGTTTTGCCCGAACCATTTGAACCGACGACGCAGACGAATTGCTTATCCGGGATGGAGAGAGAAAAATCATTGAACAGGCAGGTTTCGTTAACCGTGCCGCCCTGATAAACCTTGACGATGTTACGCAGCTCAAGCATGGTGTTTCGCCTTCTTTCGATGACCGCCTGCGACGATGATGACGAACAGCAGCGCCGCTGTGACGAGTTTGAGATCAAACGGAGAGAGGCCGAAGCTCAAGGCAAGGGCCACACAGCCCTTGTAGAGAATCGAACCGAGAACAACGGCTGTTGTTGCGCGCAAGAAACGAAGGCCGCGAAGGAGCTGCGTGCCGACGATAACGGAAGCGACAGCCAGAACCAATGTGCCCGTGCCCATCGAGATGTCGAAATAGCGCTGATATTGGCACATGATGCAGCCGGAGAGCGCGACGAGCGCATTGGCAATCGCGAGACCGAGAATTTTCACTTTGCCGCTGTCCTTGGCGAGACTGGCGACAAGAGTCGGGTTATCGCCGGTTGCACGAAGCAGAAACCCGGAACGGGTGGAGAGATACGCGTCCATGAGCAGCTTGACGATAAGCGCGACGAGCGCCATCAGGATAACCGGGGCATAGGGCTGTACGCCTGTTGGCAGACCGGAAATAAAGTCGTTTTTAAACAGCGTATTGAAGGAGAACAACTGCACGTTCGCGCGGCCGGCGATATGCAGGTTGATTGAATACAGACCTGTCATCATGATGATGCCCGACAGCAGATCGCGCACGTGGAATTTCACATGGATGACGCCGGTTAGCGCGCCCGCTGCCGCGCCTGCCAGCAATGAAGCGGGGAGAGTAAGCAGCGGATGAATGCCGTTTGAGATCATCAGCGCCGTAACCGCTGCGCCGAGCGGGAACGTTGAATCAACCGTCATATCGGGAAAATCCAGAATTTTGAATGTGATGTACACGCCAAGGGCCAAAACCGCGTAAATCAGCCCCTGTTCGAGCACGCCGAGCAGTTGTGCCATGTTGAACCTCCGTTGACGCAAGCGCGCACAGAACGTTTGTCCTGTGCGGCGCGGTGCGTTTTCTACTTATTTAATAGAGGAATTACTCCGCTTCGATGGCGCGGGCGGCCAGTTCGTCGGAAAGGGTGATGCCAAAGCGGGCAAGCGCCTCGGAATTGATGTACAGGCTCGGATCGGAGATGACTTCGTAGGTCATGTCGCTGGCCTTTGCTTCGCCCTTGAGCACCTTTGCAGCCATCAGACCCGTCTGGCGGCCCAACGCGAGGTAGTCAAGGCCTTCCGCGGCGACACAGCCGAGTTTTACCTGCTCGATTTCAGAACCGAAAACCGGCTTGCCCGCGGCGTTGGCCTTATCCAGCACAAGTGCCAGAGCGGAAACGACGGTGTTATCCGTGAGGTTGGTCATGCAATCGACTTTGCTCAGCAGAGCGTCGAGCGCCAGAGGAATATCGGCGGATGTGCTGATACCGGATTCGACGATTTCAAAGCCATATTCCGGCGCAAGAGACTTGTAGGTTTCGATGGTCGAAAGGGAATTGACCTCGCTGGTCGTGTAAAGAATACCGATTGCCTTTGCTTCCGGCAGCATCGCGCGAATGGTAGCCAGCTGGGCCGCGACGGGCAGGGCATCGGAAGTACCGGTCACCTCGCCTGCAGCCTTGCCGTCGGCATCGGCGAAACCGGCGGAAACCGGATCGGAAACGGCGGTGTAGATCGTCGGAATTTCGCCTGCCGCATTATAGCAGGCCTGCGCCATCGGAGTCGCAATACCTACCATTAAGTCAACCGGCTTGGCTGCAAACTGCGCGGCGATCTGCTGGGCGATGCCCATATCGGCTTGCGCGTTCTGATAGAGGATGGTCAGATTATCGCCTTCGACGAGACCGGCTTCCGCTAATCCTTCGACAAAACCGGTGCGGCAGTTATCCAGAGAGCCGTGCTCGGCGAACTGGCCGATGCCGACGGTGTAGTTTTCCGCGGCGGCAAAGGCGGCGGTAGCGGTGAGGATGAGGGTGGCGGCGACAGCGATCATACGCTTCATCATAGGAATACCTCCTGCTTTCTGGGCTTTAAAGCCCGGTCGATTGGTTTAGTAGCGGGAAAGCGGGGAAGTGGGGATAAAAGAAAACGCCCCATGTTCCCTTTTAAGGAACATGAGGCGGAAAATACATTCCGTGGTGCCACTCATATTGGCCAAACAGGCCCGCTCACCCCGTACTAACATACGGTGCAGCCTGATAACGGGTCTGCGTCCCGTCCCCATCTAATAAGGCAAAGCCCGTTGATGAGGCCCTCGGAAAGCCCATTTTGAAAGACCAGCTATACCACACTCTCAGCAACGGTGGCTCTCTGCAATAGCGAAGATGCTTTCTACTTCTCTTTCCTCAAGCGGTTTGCTTTTGTTTGGTTGCATTATAGAGTTAGACAGATGATTTGTCAACCCCTATTTTCAAAAAAGTTTTAAAAATTTGAGAGACACGGATGAAAGAAAATAGATTTGAAAAGAGCATACATAATAGGGAAGAAAGACAGAATTGTATACAAATGCGTCGGATAAATGAAGGGAAAAAATCAAACTATTGTTAGATTTTTTGAATTGAGATGCAAAAAGATTCAAAAACTGTCAAAAAAAGTTCAGAAAAGGTATTGACAGGAAGCCG